>ENA-UOOA01003212-UOOA01003212.1-human-gut-metagenome-genome-assembly--contig:-P61old-NODE-3212-length-20815-cov-9.168593_pt1 | contig 20815 bp, 17 predicted proteins | sample MGYA00242467_ERZ724014 | MGnify/ENA metagenome assembly ERZ724014 | reverse complement strand
AGACCCAGGCCCCGTTCTGGAAAAAGGAGCAAACCCCCCAGGGCGCCCGCTGGGTCGATGCGCGGGTGAGCGACGATGCGGCGCTGGCGCGCTGGGGTATCACGGCGAGCAATGCGTGAAGCCCTGCGGCCAGGAATATCAGTAAAAAATGGCTCTGGCGCTTGATGGATAAGCGCTAGAAGCTATTAAAAACGTAGCAATTCAGGTGGTCTGCTGCATTTTGGTTTGCTGACGCACGTCAATCTCTTCTGTCAAAAGCTGCCTTGAAATGAGGCAGTGTATGCCCCAAATGCTTTGAAATTCGGAGGATATTGACCCATGCGTCTCGACAAATTCACCACCAAGTTCCAGGAAGCCCTGGGCGATGCCCAAAGCCTGGCTCTGGCCCACGACAACGCCTACATCGAACCCGTGCACGTGCTGCTGGCCATGCTCAAGCAGGACGACGGCCCCAAAGCGCTGCTGCAGCGCGCGGGCGCCAACGTGCCTGGCCTGACCAGCGCGGCCGAAGCTGCCATCAAGCGCCTGCCGCAGGTGCAGGGGCACGACCAGGTGCAGGGCGGCCCCGAGCTGGGCCGTGTGCTGCAGGCCACTGAAAAGGAAGCCATCAAGCGCGGCGACCAGTTCATTGCCAGCGAACTCTTCTTGCTGGCGCTGACCGATAGCAAGGGCGACGCCGCCCAGATCGCCAAGGACAACGGCCTGACCCGCAAGAGCCTGGAAGCCGCCATCAACGCCGTGCGCGGCGGCCAGAAGGTAGACAGCGCCGAGGCCGAAGGCCAGCGCGGCGCGCTGCAAAAGTATTGCCTGGACCTGACCGAGCGCGCCCGCGCCGGCAAGCTCGACCCCGTGATTGGCCGCGATGATGAAATCCGCCGCGCCATCCAGGTGCTGCAGCGCCGCAGCAAGAACAACCCCGTGCTGATCGGCGAGCCCGGCGTGGGCAAAACGGCGATTGTGGAAGGCTTGGCCCAGCGCATCGTGGCGGGCGAAGTGCCTGAATCGCTCAAGGGCAAGCGTGTCCTCTCGCTGGACATGGCGGCCCTGCTGGCCGGTGCCAAGTACCGCGGCGAGTTTGAAGAGCGCCTGAAAACCGTGCTGAACGAGTTGGCCAAGGACGAAGGCCAGACCATTGTCTTCATCGACGAGCTGCACACCATGGTGGGCGCGGGCAAGGGCGAAGGCGCGATGGACGCGGGCAATATGCTCAAGCCAGCCCTCGCGCGTGGCGAGCTGCACTGCGTGGGCGCCACCACGCTGGACGAATACCGCAAGTACATCGAAAAAGACGCTGCGCTGGAGCGCCGCTTCCAGAAAATCCTGGTGGGCGAGCCCACCGTGGAGGCCACCATTGCCATCCTGCGCGGCCTGCAGGAAAAGTACGAAGTGCACCATGGGGTGGAGATCACCGACCCGGCCATCGTGGCTGCAGCCGAGCTGTCGAACCGCTACATCACCGACCGCTTCCTGCCCGACAAGGCGATTGACCTGATCGACGAGGCAGCGGCCAAGATCAAGATCGAAATCGACTCCAAGCCCGAAGCCATCGACAAGCTCGACCGCCGCTTGATCCAGTTGCAGATCGAGCGCGAAGCCGTCAAGAAGGAAAAGGACGAGGCCTCACAAAAGCGCCTGGCGCTGCTGGAGGAAGAGATCGACAAGCTGCAAAAAGAGATTGCCGACCTGGAGGACGTGTGGACCGCTGAAAAAGCCCAGGCCCAGGGCAGCCAGCAGGTGCGCGAGCAGGTTGAGAAAGTGAAGCAGCAGATCGAGGAGCTCAAGCGCAAGGGCGACTTCAACAAGGTGGCTGAGCTGCAATACGGCAAGCTGCCTGACCTGGAGCGCCAACTGAAGGAAGCCCAGGCCAAGGAAGAGGGCAAGGATGGCGCATCCACCCCCAACCGCCTGCTGCGTACCCAGGTGGGCGCGGAAGAAATTGCCGAGGTGGTGAGCCGCGCCACGGGTATCCCCGTTGCCAAGATGATGCAGGGCGAAAAAGACAAGCTGCTGCAGATGGAAACCAAGCTGCACGAGCGCGTGGTGGGCCAGGAAGAGGCGATTGCCGCCGTGGCCAACGCCATCCGCCGCTCGCGTTCGGGCCTGAGTGACCCGAACCGCCCCACAGGTTCTTTCCTGTTCCTCGGCCCCACGGGCGTGGGCAAGACCGAGCTTTGCAAGGCGCTGGCGGGCTTCCTGTTCGACAGCGAAGACCATCTGGTGCGCATCGACATGAGCGAATTCATGGAGAAGCACTCCGTGGCCCGCCTGATCGGCGCGCCGCCCGGCTACGTGGGCTACGAGGAGGGCGGCTACCTGACCGAGGCCGTGCGCCGCAAGCCCTACAGCGTGCTGCTGCTCGACGAGGTGGAAAAGGCCCATCCCGACGTGTTCAACGTGCTGCTGCAGGTGCTGGACGATGGCCGCCTGACCGATGGCCAGGGCCGCACCGTGGACTTCAAGAACACGGTGATCGTGATGACCAGCAACATCGGCTCGCACCTGATCCAGGCCATGGTGGGCCAGGACTCGCAGGACATCAAGGACGCGGTGTGGGGCGAGCTGAAAAACCACTTCCGCCCGGAGTTCCTGAACCGCATTGACGAGACCGTGGTGTTCCACGCGCTGGATGCTCAGCACATTGCGTCGATCGCCAAGATCCAGCTGAAGTTGCTCGAAACCCGGCTGGCGAAGATGGATTTGGAATTGCAGGTGTCCGACGCTGCCTTGGCAGAATTGGCCAAGGTGGGGTTCGATCCGGTGTTTGGTGCACGTCCGCTCAAGCGGGCCATCCAGCAGCGCATCGAGAACCCCTTGTCCAAGCTGCTGCTGGAAGGGCGCTTCCCGCCCAAGAGCGTCATTTCTGTGACAGTGAACCCCGTGCTGGAACCTGGGGTGTTCCAGTTCAGCGCTGTGCCGCAGGGTTGAGCCGCCCCCGGTGCGGGCAGGGCCTCGTTTGAGGCTTTGTCCGCATCGCAGTTGTGAATGAGAGGTGTTGTTTGAACGAATTTGTTGCAGGTGTACTTCGCCTGGTGCTGCGTGTCGTGGTGGTTGCGATGGGCGTGGTGCTGTTTTTGAGCCTCGTCGCCGCCGTGATGGTGTTGGCACTGGTGTGGGCGCTGCGCGCGGGTTGGGCACGTCTGACTGGCAAGCCCGTCACCCCCTGGGTGATGCGCATGGACCCGCGTACCGGCTTCGGCACCGTGTTTCGTTCGACCGAGCGCTGGACCACCGCGCGCCGTGCCTCTCCTGCTGCGGATGCAGCCCCTGAAGAGTCTGCGGCATCGCGCCGTGGCGGCGTGCTGCCGGGTGCCCAAGACGTCACCGATGTGGTCCCGCGCGAAGTGCGCTGAAGCCTGTTGAACCGCCCGGCGGCCCTGGCGTGGGGCCACCTGCGGGCGTTGCGTCGGGTGGCGGACGCAAGGCCACGGCAGGCCTGTAGTCCTGTGGGCTCATGTGCCCTTTGGTGACGTGACCTTGGCCCTGGTCTCCTATCATCTTGGCATGACCCCAGCCGAAATCCACGCCCATTTCCAACTCCAGCGGCAAGCCAGTCGTGAGCACGTCGATGTGCCGCTTTTGGTGCGCCGAGAGCGCCTGTTGCGCATCCAGAAAATGCTGGACGAGCACGGCCCCGTGCTCGCAGCGGCCGTGCAGGCAGACTTCGGAATGCGATCACCGCTGCTGACGGAGGTGGCAGACTTTTTTGTGCTGCGTAGCTTGCTGTCGCACACCCTGCGCCACCTCGCGCGCTGGATGAAACCCAAGAAAGTGTCCACGCCGCTGGTGCTGCAGCCCGCCACGGCCTGGATTGCCCGCCAGCCCCTGGGCGTGGTGGGCGTGATTTCTCCGTGGAACTATCCGGTGCAGCTGGCGCTGGCCCCGGCCATCACCGCGTTGGCAGCAGGCAACCGGGTCATGCTCAAACCCAGTGAACTCACGCCCCACACTTCGGCGCAACTGGCAGCGCTGGTGGCGCAGTTTTTCTCCCCCGACGAGTTCTGCGTGGTGCAAGGCGATGCCAACCTGGCAGCCTTGTTCGCATCGCTGCCCTTCGATCACCTGGTCTTTACCGGCTCTACGGCTGTCGGGCGCAAGGTGGCCCAGGCTGCGGCGCAAAACCTCACGCCCACCACGCTGGAGCTGGGCGGCAAGTCGCCATGCATCATCGACGGCCACTGCGACATGAAGGACGCCGCCCTCAAGATCGCGCACGGCAAGCTCCTCAACGCCGGGCAAACCTGCATTGCACCCGACTATGTGCTGCTGCCGCGTGGCCGTGAAGGTGAGTTTGCCCAGGCCTATGCCGCCGCGGTGGCACGGCTGTTTCCTACCATCGAGGGCAATGGCGACTACGCTTCCATCATCACAGCTCGCCACCATGCGCGGCTGCGCACCATGCTGCAGCAGGCCCAAACGCAGGGCGCTGAGGTGCAGACCATCGACCCCACTGCCGGCAAGCCCGTAGTGCACACCACTGGCACGCTGGGCGATGGCGTGAGCCGCCAGATGCTGCCCACGCTGGTGTTTGGCGCAACGTCGGCCATGCAGCTGATGCAGGAAGAGATTTTTGGCCCCATCCTGCCGGTGGTCTCGTACGAGCGGCTGGACGATGCCATCACCCACATCAACGCAGGGCCTCGCCCGTTGGCGTTGTACTGGTTTGGGCAGAGCGAGGCGGTGCGCGACGACGTGCTGCAGCGCACCGTGAGTGGTGGTGTGACGGTGAATGACACCCTCATGCACATCGCGCACGATCACCTGCCGTTTGGCGGCGTAGGCGACAGCGGTTGGGGGGCTTACCACGGCGAGCAAGGCTTCTTGCAGTTTTGCCACCAGAAGTCGGTGCTGGTCCAGTCGCGCTGGTCGATGGGGTCGCTGTTGTACCCGCCTTATGGCCCCCGCATGGAACGCATCATGGCGTTGATACGCCGCCTGCTTTGATCGCTGGCCCACAGCGCTTGGGGGCGACAGCGCTTCGCTGCCGCAACCCTGCCATTGCGGCAGCCTCAAAGCTCAGGGGCCAACCACCGTCGTGTGGTCTTCGAGTGTGCGAAACAGGTTGTGGTCATCAACGAGCCAAAGACGGGCAGGCCTACAGCAAGTATTGCGCACAAAGCGGCGTGCCGGGCTAGTCCATTGGTGCGATGGACGCGCGCCGGGGCGGTTTCTAGACTTTCCTCAAGAACCTGTTCAAAGCACGCAGGAGCGCCTCGCGGGTGTTGATCCATGCGCACAGGGTTGAGGTTGATCGCCTTCAAAACAATGGCCTGCCGCCTGCCGCCTGCCGCCTGCGGTGCACGTGCCCCGCCCACGCAACAAGCGGGCCTCGGTGCAGCGCGCTGCGCAGGCGGTGTCTGCGGCCTCCACAGGCCACGCGTTGGCCATCGCGTGAGGGGGCTCGGCTGCGGCATACGCCGTGCAAAAACAGGGTGTCGCAAGGCGCCGAAACCACGAGAAAAACCGTGCATTGACATCATGGTGTAACTGAGCACAAAAGGGTGAAAAACCGTTTGCGGCGACAATGCCGCTCCTTTCGTTTTTTTACACCCTGTTTTCGTTCGGTTTTTCCATGTCTAGTATCCAGGTTCGTCCCGCCACGCTTCGCGATGCAAAAGCCATTGCCCAGATCCACACCGTCTCTGCTCAAGAGGCCTACAAAGGACTGGTGCCAGACGAGCAATTGAAAGCCATGTCATCGGTCGAAAAGCGCCAGGCCTACTGGCGCGAGGCCATCGAATATTGCGAGCCCCAAGTCCAGGTGGCCGTTGACGGCGAGAAGATCGTCGGCTTCGTCGGCTACGACCGCTCGCGCGATGAAAAGTCCCGCCCCACCACCGGTGAAATCTGGGCCATCTACGCCGCTCCCACGCACTGGAACCAAGGCGTTGGCCTGGCTCTGTGGGATGCCGCCCGTGACGGCCTTCAGGAAGAAGGCTGCACCAACGTGACCGCGTGGGTGCCCCTGCGCAATGAGCGCGCTCTGCGTTTCCATGAGCTGGCCGGCTTCAAGCGCGAGTTGTCTACCGCCAAGACGGCCATCATCGGCGGCGTCAAGATCGAAGAAGTGCGCCTGAAGCGCCCGATCAACGGCTGAGCCCTCCCATGATCGAATGGAGCAGCCAGGGCCAGTCCCACACCGCCCAATGGCGCTCCGAGAGTGGCGCTTCGGCTCCGCGCCGCGTGGTCGCTGCCGACGACACCCTGCCCGCCGACACAGCCTACCGCATGGCCTGTGAAGGCACGGGCTTGTTGTGGACGGGCGATTTCCAGAACGCCCGAATGTTGTTGCAGGCGCTGATGCGCCGCGCAGACCGCAAGCCCCGCAAGGTGGCGGCCAAAGCGGCGCAAAAAGCGGCAGCGGCCACACCGGCTGAAGCGTTTCACCTGCACCGGCAGGCGCAGGCGCAGCGTGCGCGGGTGCTGTCGTCGGTGCTGATCGTGCTGGAAGGCGATTACACGATTGCACTGCGCCGCGCGCCCGACCTGCGCCAGGCCTGCACTGAGGCCTGGGGCCCTGCCAGCGGGAATCGCCTGGTGGCTTCGCTGCGTGAGCTGCTGGGCTTGGTGGGCGCCCATGAATGGCGCAAGAAGGGCGTGGAAATACCCGCCCTGGGCGCACCGCCGGGTAACCGCATTCACCCGCACTACGGCGTTTTTTCGCCGGTGCGTGGGGAGTATGTGGATCTGGTCGCGCAGGCGCCGCTGCCCAGTAAGACTCTCGCCTTTGATGTTGGCGTGGGCACGGGCGTGCTGTCTGCCGTGCTGGCGCGCCGTGGTGTGCAGCGCGTGGTGGCCACCGACCAGGACCCGCGTGCGCTGACCTGCGCGCGCGAGAATTTGCAGCGTCTGGGTCTGAAGGGCCGCGTCGAGCTGCAACAGCAAGACCTGTTCCCCGAGGGCAAGGCCCCGCTGGTGGTGTGCAACCCGCCGTGGCTGCCCGCACGGGCTAGCTCGCCCATTGAGCGGGCGGTGTACGACGAAGGCAGCGGCATGCTGCGCGGGTTTTTGGCCGGCTTAGCGGCCCACCTGGAGCCCGGCGGCGAAGGCTGGCTGATTCTGTCGGACCTGGCAGAACACTTGCAGTTGCGCTCGCGTGAACAGCTGCTTGAATGGATTGCGCAGGGCGGCTTGACGGTGCTGGGGCGACAAGACGTCAAGCCCCGGCACGGCAAGTCGGCCGACGCGTCGGATGCCTTGCATGCCGCACGCGCAGCGGAAGTCACATCGCTGTGGCGCTTGGGCCTGGCCTGATCTGGTGGGAGGCTTAGGCCGCCGCCAGGGCCATGTCCTGGGGCTGCTCGCGGGGCAAAAGTTGCTTCATGCGCTCGCGAATGGTCTCGGCTCGCTCGGCGCCCGCCAGTTGCGTCACTTCCTCCAGCAACGATTCGCCCACGTGCAGCATGCTGCCCCGGTCACGGGCTGAGCGCAGGGCGCTGTGAAAATGCTGCGCCCGTGCAGGGTCGCGGCGGGCAAAAAGGCGTTCGCAAATATCGAACAGGTACATGCGCGCACCCGCCAGCGATCGCAGGTGGTCACTGGGCTCAGGCGGCGTGACAGCCTCTGGCCGCAGCGCTGAGGGCTGAGTGTGGGCGGGTGGGGTGGGCAAAGTGTCTTGCAGCGCGGGTGCAGACAGCGACAGGTACCCTTGGCTGAGCAGGTGCTCGACAATCTCGGCACCGCCGCCGCTGTACATGGCCTGCAATTCGGCCAAAGGCTTGCCTTCTGCCAGCAGCAGCAACGAGCGCTCACGCAGGCTCAGGGTGCGCATGCCGGGAGCGAGTTCCTGTCGGGCTTTGTCGGTTTTGAGGAGCAGCATGGCGGGCAATCGCAAAGGCGGTGGCCAGCATTGCAGCAGCGCACCGTGACATGGCGATGACGCCTGCCGTGCCGGTCTGCCCTGGCGGGCTCGCTGCAAGCACGCGGGCTGCAAAGATTGTTTGCTATATATTTAATAGCTTGAGGCGCTTGATGGGTAAGCGCTAGAGCCGCTTTTGGCTTGAAATGGTTGGCCTGTGCCCCGGCACGTGGACCACCCAGGGATGCATGGGTATGACCTTGTTGCTGGCCCCGATGGAGGGGCTCTTGGATTTTGTATTGCGTGACGTGCTCACCCGCGTGGGTGGCGTGGACCGGTGCGTGTCGGAGTTCATCCGCATCACGGGCAGCTTGCTGCCCGACAAGGTGTTCCTGCGCTACGTGCCCGAGCTGCTCAACGGCAGCCGCACCTTGGCCGGTGTGCCGGTGCGTGCGCAGCTGCTGGGGTCAGACCCGGTGTGCATGGCCGAAAACGCCGCGCGGCTCGCGGCCTTGCAGCCCGAAGGCATTGACCTGAACTTTGGCTGCCCCGCCAAGGTGGTCAACCGCCACGGGGGCGGCGCAGCCCTGCTGCAGGAGCCTGAGCGCATTGCTGCTGTGGTGGCAGCTGTGCGCCGGGCCGTGCCCGCCCATTTGCCCGTGTCCGCCAAGATGCGCCTGGGTTTTAACGACACCCTGCTGATGCGCGAATGCGCGCAGGCCATGCAAGACGGCGGCGCGGCAGAGCTGGTGGTGCATGCGCGCACCAAGGCAGATGGCTACCGCCCGCCCGCCTATTGGGAACTGATTCCGCAGGTGCGTGACGCGGTGCGTATTCCGGTGGTGGCCAATGGCGAGATCTGGACGGTGGAAGACGCCCAGCGTTGCCGCGCGGTGTCGGGCTGCGACGCCCTGATGCTGGGCCGCGGCGCGGTGGCAGACCCGGGCCTGGCCCGCGCCATTCGCGCGGCCGATGCGGGCCGTGCGGGCTCTGACACCGTGCAGTGGGCCGACTTGCTGCCCCAGCTGGCCACGTTCTGGCAGCTGGTGTGCGACGGGCTGGAACCGCGCCAGCGGGCCGGGCGGCTCAAGCAATGGCTCAATCTGCTGCGCCGCCGCTACCCCGAGGCCGAGCTGGCGTTTGAACATGTGCGCACGCTGACGGACCAGCGCGAAATCACCCGCTGGATTGCTGCCTTGCAGCTGCAAGCCCAGGGCTGAAAAAGTCTTCTCGCTTACAACAGGTGGTCGGGCGCAAACCAGCCCAGAATGCGCACCAGCCAGCGCAGCGGGGCGCTGGTGTCGGGCTCGGCGGTGGCGTCCTTCAGCCCGCTGTCTTTGGGCGCCCGCCACACCAGCCTGCCTTCGCTGTCCTGCTCCACACGCCAGGCGGCATCTTCCAGAGCGGCTTCGATTTGCTCTGTGGCGCGTGTCGACAGGCTCCGGCTGCGAATCAGGAGGGCAATTTCCGTGTTTTGCAGTTGCGAGCGCAAATCCAGGTTCATCGAGCCGATCACCAGCAGGCGCCCGTCCAGGATCAGTAGCTTGGAATGCAGCATGGCCTTGGAGTCGCCGCTGGACCCGGTGACGCCGCTGCTGCCCGTGCCCTGGAACACGCTGCGCAGGCCTGAGAGTTCACTGCGCATCTCGTACAGCTCCAGGCCCGTGGCCAGCAATTCCGGGCGATGGCGCGCATACCCCGCGTGTGCGATGGGCGCGTCGTTGGACGCCAGAGAGTTCGTCAGCACCCGCACGCGCACCCCCCGGGCCCGCGCCGCGGCAAACGCCTGCTTCATGTCCGGGCCGGGCACGAAGTAGGGCGAGACGATGAGCAAATCCTTCTTGGCCTGGCCCATCAGCTGCAGCAAGCCGTCCACCACCGTGTCCTGCTGCGGGTCTGTGGGGCCCAGTTCTGGTGTGTTCTTGGGGGTTGGCAGCGCTGCGCGTGGTGCGGGCGTGGGTTGCTCGCCACCTTCGGCGGCAATTTTCGCGGGGTGGTCCACCAGCACGGCGGCAGGGGCCCAGGTCCAAGGCGCAGCCTTCAGGTCCATGGGCTCCTGGTTCCAGATGCGGGCTTGCTGCTCGGGTGTCGCTTTTCGCTCGGCTTCTGCGGGGGCTGCGGGGGCGGCACCCTCGGCAGGTGTGTCGCTGCTGTCCCCATCCCCTTGGGCGGCCTTGCGCATGCTGGCTTGCATTTCTAGCAGCTGATGGCGTGAGATCAGCGACTGCACCGGATAGGCCCGTGGGTTGTTCCAGTAGGCATCGAACGTTTGGGACAGCTCTTGCACCACGGGCCCGGCCGCCAGCACATCCAGGTCCACAAAATTGCCCGCGTCATCGTTGCCAAAGTAGGCGTTGCCCAGGTTGCGCCCGCCCGCAATGCCTAAGGCGTTGTCGGCAATGAACAGCTTGTTGTGCATGCGCTGCTGCACCCGCGAGAAGTCGCCCACTAGGCTGAAAATGCGCCCCAGCTGCGAATTGCGTGCACCCGTCAGCGGGTTGAACATGCGCATTTCCACATTGGGCACAAAGGCCAGCCGCATCACCTGCGCGTCTCGCCCGGTGCTGTGCAGGTCGTCCAGCAGCACGCGCACCCGCACACCACGTTCTGCAGCAGCCACCACGCTTTGAAGCAGCCGCTGCGTGCTCACGTCGGCATGGATGGCGTAGTACTGCAAGTCCAGCGTCTTCTGTGCAGATTCCACCAACGCCAGTCGGCTGCTGTAGGCCGCTTGCGCGCCGCTGAGCAGAACGAACCCCGAAGGGTGGCGAGCTTTGGCCGTGGCCTTTTGCTCCTGCACCATGCTGGCCAGCGCCGTGCTGGAAGGGTCGGCCAGCGCGCGGCTTACGGGGCGATCAACGTTCCCTGGCAAACCCGCGCAGCCCGTCAGTGCCATGCCAATGCCCATCGCGGTCAGCAGCGAAAAAATCGCGAACGACCGGAATCTCGCTGGGCGCTGAGTGAAGAGCTGAGCAGGGGCGGGGGCGGGGGCAGGGTGCATGGTGTGGGGTGGAACCGCGGTGAAGCCGCGCCCCACTGTAGCGCGCCGCACCGCTGGGCATGTGTCGGACAACGCCCCGGCTCAACAGCTTGGAGTCTAGGTCTTGGCCGGTGGTTTGAAGGGGTGCGTGGCCTGTTCGTCGCCTGGTGCGTGGACTGTGCAGGCATGGCGGAAGTCCGCTGCAGCAAGACGCAGAGGCCTCGCTCGGGCCATGCGTGCTCAGTCACGAGTTGTAGAGAGATACCAAAGAAAAGCGGGTCTGGCGCTTATTCCGTAAGCGCTATCAGCTATATTTTTAATAGCGTTGATCGCGTAGGTGTGAAGGGCGGATTCAAGTCCAAGTGCAATCCAACGCCACAGCTTGTGGCCGGCATGGACTGGAGCGGATCAGCCTCAGGTTGTAGAGAGGTGCCGCAGGGCCCTGCCAAGCTGCGGCCAAACCGTTGGTGGGATCGTTACCGCGCCGCCGCAGGCGCAGTCACCATGCGCTCCACATAGCGCGCAATCAGGTCGATTTCCAGGTTCACACGGCTGCCCGCCTTCAGCGTGCCCAGCGCCGTGTTTTCCACCGTGTGCGGTATCAGGTTGATGCTGACCTCACAGCCATCGGCAGAGTCGGCAATTCGGTTCACCGTCAAGCTCACGCCGTTCACCGTGATCGACCCCTTGTAGGCCAGGTAACGCCCCAAATCTCGGGGCGCCATGATGCGCAACTCCCAGCTTTCGCCCACCTGGGCAAAGTGCGTCACCTGGCCCAGCCCGTCCACATGGCCCGACACCAGATGCCCCCCCAGGCGGTCGTTGGCACGCAGCGCCTTTTCCATATTGATGGGCCCTGGGGTGTCCAGCCCCGTGGTTTTCAGCAGCGACTCAGCCGAAATATCCACCGTGAATTGCCGGGTGTCAGGCGACAGGGTGGTCACCGTCATGCACGCCCCATTGAGCGCAATGCTGTCCCCCAGCCCCACATCGTCCAGGTAGCCCTCCGGGGCGCGAATGACCAAGCGCTTGCCGTGCGAGGCCGTGCCCCCCAATGCAGCGACTTCTGTGATCTGGCCTTGGCCAGTGATGATTCCTGTGAACATGGCGTGATTGAACTTTAAAGAATGGGTGCAGCGCAAAAGCCCGAAAGAGCTTTGTGCGTAGAAAGATGTCGAGTATCTGGCAAGACCGATACCGGTGCTTTGCGGCTGTTTTGAGGTGTGGCCGCAATGAACCCGCACTATCGTTGGGTTTCCAAATCTTCCAAAGGCACTCGCAGCGCTGTTGCGAAGGAGTTTGCTAAAGCTCAGCAGTCGGCATGGCCAAAAAGTTGTCCCGTCCCTTTACCCGCGCGAGGATGCGCACATCAGGGCCTATCTTTTCCACGCTTTTGAAGTCCATAGAGAGGCCTTGATCCAGCTGGGTCAGAGGGCCAAAGTGGGCCATTGCAAGCCCTTCTCCCAGCATGCAAGGGGCCAGATACACAAGCATTTCATCAACAAGCCCCTCACGAATAAAGGACCCATTGAGTTTGCTGCCTGCCTCCACATGCAGTTCGTTCACTCCTCTGCTGGCCAGGTCTGCAAGCATTGCTGACAAGTCCACTTTGTTATGAGCGTTCGGTAGCTCCACGACCACGGCGCCCTGGCTTTCCAGCGCTTGTTTTCTCGCTTGAAATGCAGTGTCGTTAGGGGCTGCGCAGTAGATGTAGCAAGCGCGACCTGCTATCAAAAGGCGAGCGTCTGGCGGGGTTTGAAGCTGGCTGTCCACCACCACCACATGGGGCTGGCGCGGCGTGGCTACGTCGCGAACATCCAGCCTGGGGTTGTCTTCCAGCACGGTGCCAATGCCAGTCAACACCGCGCAAGCCCGCGCCCGCCAGGCATGCCCATCGGCCCGCGCGGCAGACGAGGTGATCCACTGGCTTTCACCGTTGGGCAGGGCGGTGGTTCCATCCAGCGAAGCCGCCATCTTCATCCGAACCCAAGGTGTTTTGCGCACCATACGGCTGAAGAAGCCGATGTTGAGCTCGAAGGATTCTTGCGCGCCTTCCCCAACTGATACCTCTATACCAGCGGCTCTCAGGCGTGCAAAGCCTTGTCCGGATACCAGCGGGTTGGGGTCGGCCAGCGATGCCACCACTCTGGTGATGCCAGCTGCAATCAACGCATCGCAGCATGGGCCCGTGCGCCCGTGGTGAGAGCATGGCTCCAGTGTCACATAGGCGGTTGCCCCCTGCAGGTCTTGCCCGCGCGCTTGCGCATCACGCAGGGCCATGATTTCTGCGTGGGGCCCTCCAGCACGCTGTGTAGATCCTTTGCCCACTATTTCGCCAGTCCGAGAGGTGATGACGCACCCTACGCGGGGATTGGGATTGGAAAGAAAAAGCGCTTGGGTGGCGAGCCCAAGCGCTTGAGAGATGAAGTGCGCTGTTGTTGTCATAGCGCACCCAATGGTAGCTCAGCGAGTTACTTGTTCCAGCACTCCGCAACTGACGTACCGCTCGCGTAGCTCTCCGCACTGCGTACCCCGGTGTGGGTGAGAGTGAAGTTGCCACACTTGTCGTTGGCTTGGGCGCCAGTCTTGCGCGTCGCTACAAGGGTGTAGGTGGAATCTGTCGGTGCATCCTTGAAGCCGATGGTGTAGCGCTTGGTGGCGTCATCTTTCCACGTCAATGCTGCAGGGAGCGAGTAGTAAGGGGGGTTACCTGTTTTCGGATACGTGCCAGTGGCTGTAGCCGCCCGCTCCAGCCACTGCTGCGCTTGCAGCAGGCCTGCACGCGCGTCAGCCCGGTGGCCCCGTGCGATGTACTCGGTGTAGCTAGGGTAGGCAATAGCCGACAAGATGCCGATGATCGCCACCACGATCATGACCTCAATAAGGGTGAACCCCTTTTGTCGCATGGCGATAGTGGCATTCATATTTGTAGTCATAGATCGCGCCCGTTATTGGATCTGGCGCCAGCTGGGGCGCAAGGACTCTTCTGGCATGCGGGCGAGTTTTTCTTTGTTGTTCTTGGCATCAATATCGACATTTTCATATTTACCTGTACTGATGATGGTGTGTGGGCCTTTGGCCACCTGTTTGCGCGAGATACTGATGTACTTGCCCCCGACAGAGACACCATCACCGTCTGCCATATTGAATTTGTTATTTTTGTTTTTGTCCACAAGTGCCACCGAAGGCGCCTTGCCATCCATGATGTTGATAAACGTGCGGTATTGGCGTTCTTCATCAACAGAGGTGGCGTCGCAGCTCTCTCCGTTGCTGGTGCCAGTCAACCCCTTGGCAGGCACTTGTGACCAAACAGTCAGCAAGTTGCTGGCATCGTAGAACTCCATGCCTTTGAGCAACCGCTCACCTGCCGCTGGTAGATCTAGGTACCAGCCGTTGAGCTTGGTCCAAGTGTCAGATTTCAATTCGTTTGCATCCCCATCGGGCTTGATTGCATCGTACTCTGAAGTGCCGCCATCTACGAACACTTGTTTGGCGAGTTTGGCAGCGGCTACACCCTTACCCAAAGCCTTTGGTGCAGGCACGCAATTACTTTCCTTTTCGTCGCAGCCGGGGTCGCCCGGGTGTACCTCTAGACGTTTGTTAGCGCCAGTGCCTACCTCGCGGTAGCGGGTGTTATCCAGCACAGAGTACACGGTTTGAACACTTATCTTTTCAGGATCCGTCTTGGCTACGTTGCGGCCTGTACCAAAGGCCACCATCATGCCTCCCACACGCCAAGTTTTGGCGCTGGCGCCGCTGCCTTTGGTGATCATTCGGTCATTAGCGCGAACGGTGGGCGGTGCACTGATTGGCTGACTCTGGTCGCGTGATTGAGACTCAGATCCTGCGAAGCCTTCTGCTGTGAACAGCGGTTCGCCGCCAAAAGCGACTTTCCAATCGCCAGGGCTAGCGCTCGTCAGGTCGAATTTCCACAAGTTGCCCTGGTTATCTCCGGCATAGGCCACGTCAGCCCGGCCGTCGCCATTCAGATCAACCACACGTGGTGCTGCTAGACCGTTGTCTTGAGCCCGCCCTGTGCCGGGGGTGGGCGGCTGATCCACGGTGCCTACCGCAGGAATACGTACCAGTTCCTTCTGATCATCCAAATACTGAATAAGCAACACTGGGCGCTGGTTGGTGCTGTTGTAACCATTGCCCATCACCACAGCCCAACGGTTGTTGTTCAGCCGCGTGATTTGTGTACTGCGCATGGAGTCATTTTCGTCGCGCACTGGCTTTGCGGTGATGTAACCGATGTCTTTGTCTTCCTCTGCTGTTTTAAGGCAGGCCGTTTTTTCGGGGCCTGAAGCCATGGCGCTGCAGTCGGGTGTATCGCCATCTGGGGCGCGGGTGCGATCAAGCTTTACCAGCTGCGCCGCATTGTTTTTATCGAAACCGGGTGCTCCGCCGGTAGGTGTAGTGCCGGTGGGGTTTGTGACGTCCAGTACAAAATAGCCTTTGCCGCCCAGGCCAAGCGTGCCCACAAGCAGGGTACGCCAGTCAGGGGTGTAGCCTGCATAGTCAGCGTCTTTCGGGTCTTGCTTGCCACCGTTAATGTCTACGTCGCCGGTCATGGGCGAGCCGTCGACAAAGTACATGTGTTTGTCGTTGTAGGCAGGGGCTGTCAGCTTGGTCAGGTTCGGGATCACACCCCGTGGCACGTAAGCGATTTTTTCTTGGCCATCCGCAGCAGCAAAGCCGTGCAGCATGCCGTCGTTACCGCCCACGTATAGCATGCCAGGGCGTGATTTGTTGTCGCGCACAAAATCGGCATACCCCTTGAGCAGCGAGTTGCCCGCAGGTGCGCCCGTGTACCACACGTCAGAATTGACAATGTCGCCTTGGCGGCTTTGACGTTGGCGGTAGGGTTTTAAAGCGGTGTAGCCGGTGGACTCTGAGCCCTCCAGATCACGATTGCCCCGAATGTACTCGAGCCGCTGTTGACCCTTGGTGGCACCTTCGTCAGAACCGCTCGAATTTTTCTGCATCGAGAGCTTTTGAGCTGCGCTAAAAGCCGAATCCCAATTGAAAGGCACGCCGCCTGTGGGCTTGGAACTTGCCCATTGGTCGCTCCAGCTCAGTACCAACCGAGTGTTAACGTCCATGGCATCTATTTTGTCTGCCGTGTTTTTCCCGTTCCAGCCAGGATCGGGTTCAGTCATGCCATCGGACTTCACCCGATCAGCGGTGACAGAGCCTTTCCAGCCCTTGAGGGGTTCGTAATAGGCGGTGTACTTGCCCACATCGCTGCGCGATGCATTAGAGCCGCTCGTAGCACTGGCACTCAGATTGGGATCTACATCGCCACTGATGGTTTTCACAATCTGGCGGAAGGCTTCCTTCAGATCCTCGCCTTTTTCCACGGCATAGAACTGACCACGGCCATTGATGGCGGCGTGCCACATGTCCTCTGCTGGTTGCTTGATCGAATACCACTGAGCCCGACCAGCCGCATAGTCCGCAAAGCTACCGTCATAGCCGTAGGGCATGGTACTGGAGGGCTTGATCAGTTTGCCGCTGTTGCCGTTGTTGGTCGTAGCTTCGTTGCTGTCGGCTGGTTTTGGTCCAGTCATGTAATAGAACAGCCCGGTTGTACTGCCCCAATAGTTGTTGCTGCCGGCAGTGCCGTCGCGCCAGTACTTTCCAATATTGCCTGCGGTCTGACTGTTGTCCCCCATTGGCCTGTACTGCGTGGAGGGAAGCGAGTCTTTGCTGAAGCCGATGGTGAAAGTCACCATGTGCGCCCAGGTGGCGGGGTTGTAACGTGGATTCCAGTATTTTTTAAGCGTAGCCTTTTTACCAGTTTTCGGGTTTGTAAAGGTTTCCGTAGCATTTGCCTTATCGTATTCAGGTGCGGGAATCACCTGGCCGTCCAGAACATCTTTATTCTGCAAGCGCGTAGCCCAGCTCTTGAAAGTCCAATCTGAGAGCGTGCTGATTACCCCGCCGCGGCGAGATCCGTTGCTTTGGATGTCAGTGCATTGCTTGACCCACTTCGGCTTAGACGATGTGCCTGTATTGACTAATTGAAAGGTGCGGCAGGGTCTGTAACCTTCGTGCCAACTGCTGTAGGTCAAATAGTCAATGTCACGGTAAACCCAGGTGTTTGGATCGTCTCGGCTGTACGGGGTGCCGTCGGGTAACGCAAAGCCAGGGTAGTCTTTGGGATCTTCCTGAGGGTCAATGCCCAAAGGGTCGGGCAGCTGGCCGGTGCCAGCCTTGGCTGGCGTGGCTGCAGACTTACCATAGGCCTTGAAGGTTTTGGAGTCTTGGTTGTCGAAGTTGATAGGGTCGGTATTGATGTCTTCTTTGGGGTCATCCCAGTTGGTGGCTTCGTAGTAGGGCGATTCGTGGCTGAAGTAAGTGTCACCAGGACCAAAGTAGTTACCATTCCAGTCACCGTCTGTTAGCAGAATGTGGTAGTTGCGGCGGCAGCCCAGGGGCTTGCCTTTGGGGCCATTAAGCGTCTCTCCTGGCTTGCTGCCCAGGGGCCGTTTTGGTGCAAAGGCGCGCGCATATATTCGTCAGCACGCTTAACCATTCGGTGGGTGGGGGTCGAACTACAGGTTTTGTAGTTTTTCGCGTAATTGATGAAGTTGGTACGGTGGTTTTTGTCGAGCACGCGCATGGTATTGGCTGCGGTGGTCGCAGCTGCGCCAGTACCCAGCGTTTGAAAACTCAGCCCGTCAACGGAGGTGCAGTTTCCCAGCGATTGCCAAGCCAGACGGAGCTTTTCGTCGGGGAGCAGCACATTGTCGTTAAATACCGTCTGTAAGGCTTCCTGCAGCACTTGAACACGTGTTTTTGTGTATGGGTTGCTGGATTCGTTATAGGGCTTGGTTGGATCTTTTAGCACCATGTCCTTCTCATTCATACTGGTCGAATCGTCCAGGGACAGGATGACGTTGGGTGCCACATATGGCACTACCGTGCCTGGCGGAGCTGTTGCCAACTCGAGTGCCCACGCACCACCGTGCGGCGTCAGTACTGCACCAGCAGCCAGTGCCAGCAGGGTTTTGCGAAAGCGGGGTGAGAGGTTGCGGGGCATGGCTGCTCCTTAAATGAAGTGGTTTTATAGGTCAAAAGTGGCTCTAGAGCTTGCTCGGTAAGCGCTATAAGCTATTGTTTTGATAGTAATTCAGTCTTTGCGAACCTGACGGACATAGGTTTGTTGCAAGACGGCCATGGTGCTATTTTTACGGCCATAGGCAAGCGCAGTAATGCGGTACACCACGTTGGGCTTGAGGTTCAAGTTCAGCAAATTGTTGGTGGGATTGCCGGTTGCCCCGATGATCAGACCAGAGTTTTTGCTGCTCTCGTCGTAGTGCATGATTTCAATCCAGTACCAGCCGCCGCGGTTGGCGGCGCTGCGGTCGGCCAAGATGGGGTTGGCTGGCTTGCTGCTGTTGCCCAAGGTTGCACCGCTGAACTGGCCGTAGCGTGCCCCCACGTTGGCGGTGGCCATTTGGAGCAGTGAAAACTCACCCGCCTCCAGGCCAGTGTTGTCTTTTTTGTTCCAGAAGTCTTGCCGCCCCAGGCGTTTGGTACACAAGCCGTAACTGCATTTGGCGGTGGTGGTTTTGGTGTCCAGCTCGGCCAGCAGCGGCGTGACTTCTTGGGCCTCTAGCGGGATTTTGGGGGCGTCGGCAATTTTTTCGCGGCAGCCAGTTAGAGGGTCGTCGTCCGTGTCGGTGCAGAAGCTGCCGTCGGCGTTCTCGCCCCGGATATCCAGTTCTGCGTCTTGCAGCAAGGCCTGGGCTGCTTCAAAGGCGCGTTGGTAGTCCGCATCGTTACCGACCAGCATTTCATTGAACAGCGAAGTGCGCGACGCCCACAGTGCCAACAGCATGGAGAGCATGACAAACACAATCACAACAAAAAGGGCTGCGCCGCGCTGGCGTGTTTGCTGCCGTTGTGTGGAGAGGAACGCGCTATGCATGGTGGTTTTTCTCATTGGAGTACCGAGCCGACCAACCCTTGGCTGCGCAACTGAAAGGTGTTGATAAAGGCAATGTGCATACGATTTTTGCGCGTGCCGGTCAGGTTCGTGATGATGACTGCCGAGCCGTCGCAGTCGGTGTAGCTTGTGCCAGTGGGTATGTCGATAGGCTCGTTGCCATAGAGCACCAAACACACTTGGACGGCTTGCACTTGTCCCCAATTGGACACCCCGTTGGCATCCACAGTTTTGATAGTGCTGGTGCCTGGAACGGCGTTGTCTTGCAGTAGATAACGTACCTGAAAGTTAGCCACGTTGTTGATGATGGCTTGTGGTTGGCTGGTACCTTTACAGCGCAACTCTCGGCGATTTGGCTCGCTGCTGGGGGTGTAAAGTACAAACTCGCTTAGTACCAAAGAGGTGGTGCCGTTCTCACCCAAGCAGTTGCGGTGCAGCGATATTTCTGAAGCGCTGGTAAATACTGGCTCTGTGTAATTGCGGTAGCCGACCGATAGCGTGTATTCGTCCGTGCCTGGGCTTTGTTTGCCAACAATTGTTTGCGTTACCGGGTTAAATCCGGGATCGCTGCCTGATGCCGCAATCTGGGCTTCAAAGGCGGCTGGTATCAAATAACTTGATTCGGTGGTGGCAGTGCCAGGATCCAGGTTCAGCCGCAGCGATCCTGCTTGACGCAGTTGTTGGCCAATCACGCGCATGGCATAGCTGGCTTGTTGTTGGATAAGACTGGCGTCACTGACGGTACCTGATACGCCGCGGGAGACCATTAGCGCACCCATGGCCACTGCAATGGTGAGTAGGCCGATGGTGATGCCCACCATCAACTCAATCAAGGTGACGCCACGCTGGGTCTGTTTTTTAAGCTGTTTTTGGCCTCTAGTCCCTGTGGGAAGAGTGATGGCAGCTATGATTTTTGACATTATTAAGACCCTGGGCAGTAATACATCGTGACGCCACCCGGAGCGTAAGGCGCGCAGCGCGATGCCACGGGGAGATATTGCAAGTGGCAGATGTGGTCGGCTGGGCAGGCGAGTGTGGCCCCTGCACTGAAGGTTCCATCGGCAGCGCGCACCTTAGTCGCGTCAATATCGTCGGTCTTGGTGCCCGCTCTTTCGTTTTCACGCCAAGCAATCATTACACCTAGCTGGCGCCCTAAACCGGTCGCTAAGCCACTTTCGGCAGGAGGCACAAAGATGCTGGCCTGACCCGTCGGCAAGTTTTCGCGGACGATTCGTTTCCAGACGGCCACGTCGTACGCGGCCAGCTGTGCGGCGTTGCAGCCGCTGGCGCAGTTGGGTAATGTCGGTGTGTCGGCAAATGCGGTGACGTAGGCGTTAATGTTGGCCAGCGCATTGGGGTTAACTTTCATGCGCTCTCCCATGTCTTCAATCAGCCGGATGGCTTGGGCGCGGCGCACGCCGGTTTGGGTGTCGGTGAGAGTTCGCATCTGCACGCCCAGAATGCCCAAAATGCCTAGTGCAATTACAACTAAGGCTACTAGGGATTCGATCAGGGTGACGCCGCGTTGCGGCTGAAGCGGTGTATGTCGCATGGTATTCAGTCGTTGCATGGGATCTCTGCGGCGTCGCTAGTGACTCGGATACGCCCACCCGAACTCATGCATAAACCGCGTGCGGCGGAGTTTGATGTGCTTTTACCCAAGGGCACGAGGGCAAATCCGAATGGCCCGCTTCTGCCCCAGCGGTCAAAGCGAATGAATTCGCTATTGGCCGAGCGAGTGACCTCTAGGTTGGTCGGGATGGCGAAGCGTTGCAGGACTTCTTCGCCAGTGTTTTGTGTGCCGTTGTTATTGGCGTCCACAAATACGAACCAACCACAGTCCCAATTGGAGGTGCCCGAGGCTAATGCACAGCCGTTGGTGCCTGTGGCCTCTTTGCGCAGGACGATACTACCCCCTCGCTTGATGGCCTCAGAGCGGGCCAAGTACAGGGCCGATTGCAGACTTTCAGTAGCGCTGCGTATCCGCCAGCGTTCAACGATAGGCGTGAAGCTGGGCGCCGCTAGCGCCGCTAGCTACCAAAAGGAGGCCCCCCGGCTCTGCCGGGGAGGCAGTAGAAGTTTG
>ENA-UOOA01003211-UOOA01003211.1-human-gut-metagenome-genome-assembly--contig:-P61old-NODE-3211-length-20817-cov-8.471342_pt1 | contig 20817 bp, 20 predicted proteins | sample MGYA00242467_ERZ724014 | MGnify/ENA metagenome assembly ERZ724014 | reverse complement strand
TCAGTTGGTAGAGCACTAGACTTTTAATCTAGGTGTCCCGGGTTCGAACCCCGGATGTCTCATTGTGTAAGAAGACTCTGAATGTATTTCAGAGTCTTTTTTTGATTTACGCGGATAATGAGGCTAAGCTCATGCTTGTATGAAACTTTGCCGAATATCATGATAACGAGTGAAACTCGCAAAGTGTGTTTCATCTCGTTTATACATAAAAATATTTTTAAAATTCGTGAAAAGTGACGATATTTATTCTTCAGAATATTTACTATGGTATTTTAGAAATAAGCGTGCTATAATAGTCCACGGAACGTTTGAAAAACAGAACGAATGTTCTTACTATATTTTGTGGTTAATTCGTTGTTTATACTTATGGACAACATGATATTGTTTGTTATAAATTGAGAGGAAGGTCATTATGATTGTTATCAAAAGGGATGGACAGGAAGTCAATTATAACCGCAGTAAGATTATAGTTGCGATTGGGAAAGCCAATGAGGAGGTTCCTGAAGAAGAGAGAGTCTCTGATGAGGAGATCGAAGAGATTGTCTCTTATGTGGAGACAAGAAAGAGAAAGAGAATTCTTGTTGAGGACATTCAGGATATCATTGAGCAGAAATTGATGGCCTTGGGAAAGTATGATCTGGCAAAACGATATATTGTTTATCGTTATACACGTGAGTTAGTTCGTCGTGCGAATACAACGGATGATTCAATTCTCAGCTTGATCAAGAACAGCAATAAGGAAGTTATGGAGGAGAATTCTAATAAGAATGCGACTGCAGCTTCTACGCAGAGAGATTTGATCGCGGGTGAAGTTTCGAAGGACTTGACGAAGCGTCTTCTGCTCCCGGAGAAGATTGCGAAGGCCCATGAAGATGGTATTCTTCATTTCCATGATGCGGATTATTTTGTGCAGCCGATTTTTAACTGTTGTCTGATCAATATTCAGGACATGCTGGACAATGGCACAGTTATGAATGGCAAGTTAATTGAGAGTCCTAAGAGTTTTCAGGTAGCCTGTACAGTTATGACTCAGATTATTTCTGCTGTTGCCAGCAGCCAGTACGGTGGTCAGTCAGTTGATTTGAAGCATCTTGGCAAGTATCTGCGTAAGAGTCATGATAAGTATGAGAAGGCTTACAGAGCTCATTTTGGTGATGAATTTGATGATAAGACCATTGAGAAGCTGGTTCAGGATCGTTTGAAGGATGAGTTGAAATCCGGTGTACAGACCATTCAGTACCAGATCAATACATTGATGACAACCAACGGCCAGTCTCCTTTTGTAACACTTTTCCTGAATCTGGATGAGAAAAATGAATACATTGAAGAGAATGCCATGATTGTCGAGGAGATTCTCAGACAGCGTCTTGAAGGCATCAAGAATGAGAAAGGCGTCTATGTGACACCGGCTTTCCCGAAATTGATTTATGTTCTGGATGAGAACAATTGTTTAAAAGGCGGCAAATACGATTATATTACGAAGTTGGCAGTTAAATGTTCTGCAAAGCGTATGTATCCTGATTACATTTCAGCGAAGAAGATGCGTGAGAATTATGAAGGAAATGTTTTCAGCTGCATGGGATGTCGAAGTTTCCTGTCTCCTTGGAAGGATGAGAATGGTAATTACAAATTTGAAGGGCGTTTTAATCAGGGAGTTGTCAGTATTAATTTGCCTCAGATCGGTATTTTGGCTAAAGGCAATGAGGAAGTATTCTGGAAACTGATGGATGAACGTCTGGAATTGTGTTTTGAGGCACTTATGTGCCGCCATAATGCATTAAAAGGAACATTGTCGGATGTTAGTCCTATTCATTGGCAGTATGGCGCAATTGCCCGTCTGGACAAGGGAGAGAAGATTGATCCGCTTTTGTATGGCGGTTATTCAACGATGTCTCTTGGATATATCGGCCTTTATGAAGTGACGAAGCTGATGAAGGGTGTTAGTCATACAGACCCTGTGGGCGAGGAGTTTGCACTTCGTGTTATGAATCATATGAAGGAAGCTGCAGACAGATGGCGTGACGAAACGAATATCGGTTTCAGTCTCTATGGTACACCGGCAGAATCTCTTTGTTATCGTTTTGCAAGAATTGATCTTGAGAAGTTCGGCGAAATCAAAAATATTACGGATAAAGGATATTATACAAACTCTTATCATGTGGATGTCAGAGAGAAGATTGATGCATTCAGCAAATTCTCATTTGAGAGTCAGTTCCAGAAGATTTCCTCCGGCGGTTCCATTTCTTATGTGGAGATTCCGAATATGAGACATAATCTGGAGGCATTGGAGGAAGTTGTCAAGTTTATCTATGACAATATCCAGTATGCAGAGTTTAATACCAAGTCTGATTACTGCCATGTCTGCGGTTATGATGGTGAGATCAAGATTAACGATGATCTCGAATGGGAATGCCCTCAGTGTGGCAATAAGGATCATTCCAAGATGAACGTTACAAGACGTACATGCGGATATCTTGGTGAGAATTTCTGGAATGTTGGCAAGACAAAGGAAATTAATGCCAGAGTGATGCATTTATAATATTTTTCGGAAAATTGTAAATCTTAAATTATATCGGTAATAAGCAAATTATATCGGAAACATATTATTGCTGAAAAAATTAAAACTTAAATTATAATGTAAACAGATATAAAAGATGACATTTTGGAAGATTAAATGTAATGGAAACAAGTGTCTGTAAAGCTAAAATTATAATTTAACTTCAAAATTGCACCATCAATAATTCATATTACCTAGCAAAGGCACCTTTCATAGACAGTTATAAAACTGCTTGTGGAAAATGCCTTTTATTTTTTACTATGAACTGTGCATTCAAAATTGAACGATAAGTTCAATACGCGAGCCGTAATATATGCTAAAATAAATATGAAGGGTATTGTTAGTCAGCATATAATGCAAAAAGGCACAAATATGGATGATATGGAAAAGTTACTGACAATTAAAGATGTTCAAGAACATTTGTAGCTCGGGAGAAACAGGGTATACCAGCTTATAAAAATTGACTCTTTTCCTAAAATTAAGATAGGGAACACTTATCGTATACCAAAACGGGAATATCTTGAATGGGTACAGAATAATATAGGCAAAACAGTTTTTCTTTAAAAATGTATTGGTAAAGGGAAACTTGAAAAAAGAGATAAAAGACGCCTATCGCAGGCAAAACTGTGATAGCCGTCTTTTGGCCTATAAGCAGTGATTCATTTTAAAGGTAATCTCTTTATCGAATATATGATTATATGTCTTGTATTGAGCTGTTGTAGCTAATCAATGGGATTTTGTGTGTTTCAAGAACAGGAATGATATACTTCATCTGTTCCAGCTGATAATATAATACATCCAATGCTCTGGAAGGCGGTTCAAATAACAATTTGGTGTACAAGCCATTATAATCTAATTGCAACCCAATACCCGCTATTTCCTTACATTTGAAATAAGGCTGCTGCAATCCCACTGGCTTTAGATGGTGGGTTAATGTAGCCAAAAGTTAGATATTATTGTATACTTATGGCATGTGATTTTCAGGGAAAAAATGACGGAGGTGTACGGGGATGCAGGTAATTGTTTGCGTGGATGACAATGGCGGCATGATGTTTAATAAACGGAGACAAAGCCGTGATAGGGTATTATGTGAGTATGTCATGAGGCTGAGTGAAGGCCATCAAGTGTATATGAGTGCTTATTCTGCCAAGTTATTTTCAGAAGATGACAGGATTGTTGTTTCGGAAAACTATCTTGAGGAAGCTTCAGGAGAAGATTTTTGCTTTGTTGAAAAGGAGCCTTTGAAGGCGTATGAAAATGAAATAAAAAAACTGATCATCTTTAAGTGGAACCGTGTATATCCGGCAGATCAGTATCTGGATATTGATCCGGAAAAGATGACAAAAGTACAGGAAGAGGAATTTGTGGGATTTTCCCACGAAAAAATTACAATGGAGGTTTATGAAAAATGAGTAAACATCATAAGATGAAACAGAGTGTCCGTTATTTTCTGACGATGATTCTGTGTCTGTGTATGTTGGCGGGATGCGGCTCGAGAGACACTGCTCAGACATTACAGACCGGGAATGCTGCGGCAGAATATCATACAGAGATTGTTGAGACTGATAAGAATGAGAGTACAGCAGAACAAACACAGGCGGATGATACGGAGAAACAGGCAAGCACAGACAGTCCGTCAGACTTTGAGCCTGCAGATGTACCGGATTATTCCGGTGATCCTTATATAGCAGTCAATAACAATGAGCCTTATTTTACAGCAGACGATCTGACAACAGAGGCATTTGAGAATTATAGTGAACTGGATGCACTGGGACGCTGCGGTACAGCTTATGCCAATGTTTGTCTTGAGACAATGCCAACGGAAAAACGAGGCAGCATCAGTGAAGTGAAGCCGACAGGATGGCATTCTGTCAAATATGATAATGTGGATGGAAAATCTTTATATAACCGATGCCATTTGATTGGATATCAGCTGACGGCAGAGAATGCCAACAAACAGAATCTGATCACCGGCACACGTTATCTGAATGTAGATGGCATGCTGCCTTTTGAAAATATGGTTGCCGACTACGTCAAGGAAACAAATAACCATGTTCTTTACAGAGTAACGCCGATTTTTACAGGTGATAATCTGGTGGCAGATGGTGTTTTAATGGAAGGTTATTCTGTTGAGGATGAGGGTGACGGCATCTGCTTCTGTGTTTATGCATATAATGTCCAGCCGGGAATTACTATTGATTATGCAACCGGAGACAGCTGGCTTTCCGGGGAAGGCAGTTCAAACGGCAGCAATACAGGCAGCAGTCAGGTGACAAAGCATGAGGATGAGCATCAGGAAGATGCACATCATGATGCAGCTGTGCAGACAGAAGCTTATGAAGCAGAGACAACAGCACCGGCAAGTACGGGAACAGAGTACATATTGAATACCAATACAAAGAAGTTTCATTATCCTTCCTGTTCCAGTGTCAAGCAGATGAAGAACTCAAATAAACAGGAATTTACGGGCTCCAGAGATGACCTGATTGCACAGGGATATGACCCATGCAAGAAATGTAATCCGTAAATTTGCTTGCGGTTCATGATATTTTCCAATATAATGATAAGGATATGTGTCTGAACAGCAGACACGGAATTTTAACCGGGCCTTGCGTAAGTGAAGTCTGAATAAATATATTGATTGAACAGAGGGTTGATGAATTTGAATTACGCAGATATTAAATACTGCGATGTGGCCAATGGCAAGGGTGTACGTGTGTCACTTTTTGTCAGCGGATGTACGCATCACTGCAAAGGTTGCTTTAACGAGGAAACATGGAATTTCCATTATGGAAAACCTTTTACTGAGGAGACAGAGGAACAGGTTCTGAATTATCTGGACAAGGCTTATATTGCCGGTTTAAGTCTGCTTGGAGGAGAACCATTTGAGCATGTGAACCAGCAGGGAATTCTTCCGCTTTTAAGAAAAGTAAAAGCACGATTCCCGGAGAAGAATATCTGGTGTTATACAGGTTATGATTTTGAAAAAGATATTCTCGGGAGAATGACTGAGCAGTGGGAAGAAACAAAAGAAATGCTGTCCTATATAGATATCCTTGTGGATGGAGAATTTAAAGAGGCGCTTAAGAGCCCGAGTCTGCAGTTTAAGGGCTCATCTAACCAGAGAATTATAGAAGTACAGTCTTCATTAAAGACAGGCCATATTGTTCTCTGGGAGCCAAAGGAATATGTCCATGTTGAAATAAAAGAAAATTAAAATCAGGAGGATGCAGCAATGAAGCAGCAGGTGAATATAAAGAAACTAGACGATAGAGCGGTGATCCCGACTTATGGAACTGCTTTTTCAGCCGGAGCGGATCTGTATGCCTGTATGGATGGTCCGGTGACAATTGTACCGGGAGAAACCTATCTGGTACATACGGGTATCAGTGTGGCTGTTCCGGAGGGTTATGCCGGTCTGATCTATGCACGAAGCGGCCTTGCTACCAAAAAAGGCCTGGCCCCGGCCAATAAGGTCGGTGTGATCGATGCCGATTACAGAGGTGAGATTATGGTTGCTTTGCACAATCATTCTGCACAGCCTGCAGAAATTGATAACGGTGAACGTATTGCCCAGATGGTCATTACACCATTTCTGACAGCAGAATTTGTTGAAAGAGATGAGCTGGATGAAACAGAGCGCGGCACCGGCGGTTTCGGTTCTACAGGAACAAAATAACTGAACAGATATTCTTTCACAGTATATGCGGCCGCGAAAAAGCGTATGCTGATAAAGAAAGGGCGGGCATAAGTATTGAAAAAGTATTTTTACAATGGTATAATTAATGCTCGATAAGATTGAATGGATCCGCCGTCCGGCGGTAAGTGATGATGAGGTGACGAAGATGCTTGATATTAAATTAATCAGAGAGAATCCGGATAAGATTAAAGCCGGTTTGAAGGCAAAAGAGGTTGACTGCGATGAATTGATCGACCGTATTCTTGAATTAGACGAACAGAGAAGAACACTCCTTCAGCAGACAGAAGCACTGAAAGCTGAACAGAATAAAGTGAGCAAACAGATTCCTGCACTGAAGAAGGCAGGAGAAGATACAACTGCTATCTTCAAGGAAATGGGTGAGATCAAAGCTAAGATTTCCGAACTGGACGGACAGCTGAGAGAAGTTATGAATGAGTATCAGCAGGATCTGTATTGTCTGCCGAATATGCCGGATGATGATCTTTTACCGGGCGGCAAAGAGAACAACCAGCCTCTGCGTTACTTTGGTGAGCCTAAGAAATTTGACTTTGAACCAAAGAACCATGTGGATCTTTGTACCAATCTTGGTCTGATCGATTATGAGCGCGGTGTTAAACTGGCCGGTAATGGTTTCTGGATCTACAAAGGCATGGGTGCACGTCTTGAATGGGCATTACTGAATTACTTCATTGATACACATCTGGCTGATGGATATGAGATGATCATGCCTCCTTACATGCTTGAATATCAGTGTGGTCTGACAGCAGGTCAGTTCCCTAAGTTTGCAGATGAAGTTTATAAGATCGCCAATCCGACGGATGAAGGCAGAATTCATTATATGCTGCCTACAGCTGAAGCTGCTCTGGCATCTGTTTACAGAGATGAGATCCTGACAGAGGCTGATCTTCCTAAGAAGTTTTTCTCTTATACACCATGTTTCAGAAGAGAAGCAGGTTCTTACAGAGCGGATGAAAGAGGCATGGTCAGAGGACATCAGTTCAACAAGGTAGAGATGTTCCAGTATACACTGCCTGAGAAATCAGATGAAGCTTTTGAAGAACTTGTGACAAAAGCTGAGAATCTGGTTAAAGGACTTGGTTTCCATTTCAGAACTGTTAAACTGGCAGCAGGTGACTGTTCTGCATCTATGGCAAGAACATATGATATCGAGATTTCTATCCCATCTATGAATGGTTACAAAGAGGTATCTTCCGTATCCAATGCAAGAGATTATCAGGCAAGAAGAGGCAACATGCGTGTTAGAAGAGCTGACCGATCTATCCAGTTCATGCATACTCTGAACGGCTCAGGTCTGGCTACATCTCGTGTACTTCCTGCACTGGTTGAACAGAATCAGCTGAAAGACGGTTCTATCGTTGTACCTGAAGTGCTGAGAAAATATCTTGGCGGCATTGAAGTCATCACAAAATAAAGGTCATTTGCAGGTGATGATATGCATGATTATTTGAGAGCGGTAGGTTTTAGTAAGGTTCAACATAAAAGAGATTTGCAGCGGCTGCTTGATATGGTCATGGGAAGCCCTGACAGTGAGTTTGCGTCCAGCTGCGGCGGTGGTCTGCCGTATGCGGAGAAGTGCCGTGATTTTGTATCAAATGCCGGGATTACGGTACGCGGTGAAGTAGATGAACATGGCATGTTCAGTTATGAGTACTATTTTCCGCATTATACAGGTCATCAGATTTCTCTTACAGATGATATCAGTGTTGAGAAGATTTCTGAGAGAGAAGAGTATGACGGTCTTTGTGATGTGGTGAATTTGGGTGTATCTCTGATTTTCCATATGAATCATCTGATGGATTATGCGGATATGGATCCGAAGGAGCGCAAGATTTCATCAGTATCGGTGAGATTGTCGGCATTGTCTATTTCAGGAAAGGTCATTCTGCCTGTAATGAAGAACGATTCGGAGCGATTGAAGCGTCTTCGTGAGAGTGAATCCCGCAATGGCATGATTGCTGCTGCCAGACAGGGGGATCAGGATGCACTGGAGAACTTGACAATTGAGGATATTGATATGTATACCTCGATTTCAAAACGTGTCAAATCCGAGGATGTTCTCACAATTGTGGAGTCCTATTTTATGCCGTATGGTATTGCCTGTGACCAATATTCGGTGATGGGTGATATTTTGAGTGTAGAAGAAGTTTATAATCAATTAACAGGTGAGAAATTATATCAAATGCTGATTGAATGCAATGATATTCTGATTGATCTGTGCATGAATGCAGAAGATCTTTTGGGAGAACCGGTAGAAGGAAGAAGATTCCGCGGCAATATATGGCTGCAGGGGCATTTGGACTACGTATAACAGAGGGAAGATCATCTCGCAAGTTTGATGATTAACTATAAAATGCTGAAGGCTGTTGTTGACAGTTCTTCAGCATTTTTTTATTTACGCGAGCAACGAGCCAAAGTCCGTACTTGCACGAGACCTTGGCGTTGCTAAGCGTCAGTGGCGCTTGTTTAGCAACGACCGAAACGGAGTGTAGAGGCTGCGATAACTTGAGAAACTCGCGGAGCGTGTTGCTCATAGTTAAAGTTAATTTTCAAGTGTCATAAATTCTTCTTCCTGACGTTTGGCAAGAAGTTGAAGCAAAGCCATTTCCTCTTCACTGTAAGGCACGTACTCGATTGGGACAGAATCAAAGTGGTTTTCATGGATGGAAGCGGATAATTCAGATACATGAGAGTGATCTTTGTGGTTATGATACATATGTAACCCCCCTTAGTTCAAATATGTAATATAATAAAAGAAAATATGTATTATAGTTGATTATAATATCTAAATGAAAAATATACAATGGTCTTATTATAAAAAAGGACTGATTTGTAGATGAAATTTGATAATATAGGGGTAAAAGTACGTGTCTTGAGAAAAGAAAGGGGACTGACACAGGAAAAACTGGCGGAGATGGCTGAAATTAGCATCAATTATCTGAGTAAAATTGAGAATAACAGGATAAAAAATGTCGGTGTCCTGATTACATTTCGTTTGGCAAAGGCTTTGGGAGTTACATCCGGGTATCTGATGGGACAAGAAGATATGAATGAGCTGCTGGATGAAGAAATTCTTGGTCGATTAGCAGAATGTTCACCGGCAGATAAAAAGAAGATTCTGAAAATTATAGATATTATAGATATTATTAAGCAACAAGATGAAATAGAATAAGCTGTCATGCTGAAAATGTCATGGCAGCCTATTTTTGTTTAGTTCTGTCAAACAGATTTATCTAACTGACACATTGTGCGTCCGAACACAATTTTGAAGGTAATGATGGACGCGGTAATGGAGATGGAGTCTGATACAGGTTCTGCAAGAAAAACAGCAAATACTTTGTTGTCAAAGAAATGCGGCAGTATAAATATCAGCGGAATCAGTAAGATAATTTTTCTAAGGCAGGCAATAAAAAGGGAAGCTTTGGCTTTGCCAAGGGCCGTAAATGTCTGTTGAACGGACATCTGAATACTAAACATGCAGAAAACAGCCATATAAACACGCAGTGTCCATCCTGCAGTTGCAATAATTTCTTCAGAATTGCTGAATATACGGATAAATGTTGTAGGCGACAGCTGGACCATAAGCCAGAAAACAGTCAGTGCAGTCATGGAAATGGTCAGCATGCATTTGAAAGCCTTGCGGATTCTGTCGGCATTGCCGGCACCGTAATTATAACTGATGATGGGCTGTGCCCCCTGACCGATACCCTGTACGGGAATCCACACCATCTGCTGAATGGTACTGGAAATCGTCATACATCCGACAGCAATATCTCCGCCGTAATGCTGAAGAGAAGAGTTAAATGCAATATTCAGCAAAGCATCCGTGGCCTGCATGACAAAGGGACCAAGTCCGAGTCCGAGACAGGGAATAACGATTCTTTTGTCAAGCTGCATATCCGATTGTTTCAATCTTAAACGTGTTTTTGTGCCGGTGAGGAATTTCAGGATCCAGATGCAGGATAATCCTTGTGAAATAATTGTTGCCAGAGCGGCACCGCGGACGCCCATATGCAGTCCGTAGATAAAAATCGGATCCAGAATAATATTGGCACCGGCACCGATCAGGACAGATGTCATACTGAAGCGGGTAAATCCCTGAGTGGTAATAAAAAGATTCATACCCAGGGCCAGCATAACAAAAATTGATCCGGAAACATAGATTTGCATATAAGGCAAAGCATAGACAATGGTTTGTTCACTGCACCCGAAAAGCCAGAGAAGCTGTTCTCCGAAAAACCAGAAAAAAACAGTCAGAACAACGGCTTCAAGGATGAGAACAACAAAACAGTTATTCATGATCCGATTGGCTTCTGTATGTTTATTCTGTCCCATGTAGATGGCAGCTCTTGGGGCACCGCCTTGACCGATCAGTGCGGAAAATGCAGAAATGAGATAAATAATCGGGAAACAAAGACCGATACCGGTTAAAGCGGCGCTTCCGGTTCCGGGCATATGGCCGATGTAAATTCGGTCCACAATATTGTAGAGAAGATTCACAAATTGGGCGATGACTGTTGGTACCGCCAGTTTAAAAAGGAGCTTTCCCACCGGTGCAGTGGCAAGCTCATTGGAGACATTTGTCTGATTCAAATTTATCACAGTCCTTTATATCGTGTTACTTTTTGTTTTTGATTTAACCTGCAAGAATAAGTATAGCGGTTGGATCAGCAAAAGTAAAGAAACTTCATGAAATCAGATATTTCATTCTGCCTGAAGGTCTGCTATACTGAACATGTGATATCGTATTTTAACTTGAGACTTTCAGATGAGTCTTATTTTCAGGAGGTACTTATTATGGCAATCATAGATTTAGCAACAGAAAATTTTCAGGCAGAGATTACAAAATCCGACAAAACGGTACTGGTAGATTTCTGGGCTGTATGGTGCGGCCCGTGTCAGATGATGGCACCGATTCTTCATGAGCTTGAAGAGGAGGTACCGGATGTTCAGATCGGCAAAGTTAATGTGGATGAACAGATGGAGCTGGCCCGCCAGTTCCGTGTTGTCAGCATTCCGACACTGATCGTATTTAAGAATGGTCAGGAAGTGAAACGTATGGTAGGCGTGACATCCAAAGAAGAACTGAAGGATGCACTCAAATAAAAAGACAAGGGTTTTTGAAAAAATTCTTGACAGAAATTTCCATAGCAGTTATAGTAATAGTCAGAGAATAATTTAACCAATTAAACCGATGATGTGGAGATAACGTTTATTGTGCACGCACAGAGAGTCCGGGAGGATGAGAGCCGGGCCGAACGCAGATAGGCAAATGGACCACTGAGGGCATAGTGAAAGGCAGCAGAGCTGTTCAAGTATTCTATGACGCGGGGCAGGCGTTAATTGTCGGGAGTATGTTAGTACTTCTTTAACGAGCGCACAGGATCTTTCTATTCTGTGAAGCAGGGTGGCACCGCGATATAAGTGAATTCCAATCGTCCCTGGCAATGTATTTATTTACATTGCCGGGGATTTTTTATGCATAGGAATTATTGCACCGGAATGTATTTCAACAAGGAGGACAGGAAGAATGATCAATCTGACATTGGATGAGGCAAAGAAAATAGCAGCAGAAGGCGATTATAAAGTGATTCCCATCAGCTGTGAGATCTTTTCGGATGTAAAGACACCGATCGAGGTGCTTCGGATTCTGAAGAATATCAGCAGACACATTTATATGCTGGAATCAATAGAGGATAATGAAAAATGGGGACGTTATACATTTCTGGGCTATGATCCGAAGCTGGAACTGGCCTGCGTTAAGGGAAAGATGACGATTAAGAACGGAACGACCATCGAAATGGATATTAGTCATCCAGGCAAAATGATCAAGAAAATATTGGCGGATTATAGGAGTCCGAAGCTTGAACATCTTCCACCTTTTACAGGAGGACTGGTCGGTTATTTTGCTTATGACTATATCTGTTATGCGGAGCCTTCCCTGAAGCTTCAGGCAAAGGATGAGGAGAATTTCAAAGATGTGGATCTGATGCTGTTTGATAAGGTCATTGCTTTTGACAATTATCGACAGAAAATTGTATGTATCGTCAATGCGAAAACTGAGGATATAGACAGAGAGTATAACAAAGCAGTTTTAGAACTGAAAAATATGACAGAGCTGATTCGCTCCGGAAAGCCGCAGCCATCGAAGCAGGGAAGACTCACAAGTGATTTCAGACCGCTGTTTGACAAAGAAGCTTACTGCAAGATGGTGAAAAAGGCAAAGCATTACATCAAAGAGGGGGACATTTTCCAGGTGGTACTTTCCAATCGCCTGGAGGCGGATTTTGCAGGTTCCCTGCTGGATGCCTACAGAGTTCTGAGAACAACTAATCCATCGCCGTATATGTTTTATTTTTCAAGTGATGATATTGAGATGGTGGGAGCTTCGCCGGAGACGCTGGTGAAACTGGAAGACGGTGTGCTGCATACATTTCCGCTGGCGGGAACGAGAGAGCGAGGCAAAACGGAGCAGGAAGATCTGGAACTTGAGAAAGAACTTCTGGCAGATGAGAAGGAGCGGGCAGAGCATAACATGCTGGTGGATCTTGGAAGAAATGATATCGGCAAGATCAGTGATTTCGGAACCATAGAAGTGGAAAAATATATGTCTGTTGAGCGGTTTTCACATGTGATGCATATCGGCTCAACGGTTAAAGGGCAGATCAGATCGGACAAGACAGCACTGGATGCCGTTGATGCGGTTCTTCCGGCAGGAACATTGTCCGGGGCACCGAAGCTTCGGGCCTGTGAGATTATTGATGAGCTGGAAGATAATAAGCGTGGTATTTACGGTGGGGCCATCGGTTATCTGGACTTCACAGGCAATCTGGATACCTGTATTGCGATTCGTCTGGCATTTCAGAAAAACGGCAAAGTATTTGTCAGATCCGGGGCCGGTATTGTGGCTGATTCTGTACCGGAAAATGAATTTCAGGAGTGTATCAATAAAGCTGCTGCAGTGATGGATGCGCTCAAAATAGCTCAGGGAGGTGACAGTTTATGATATTGCTGATTGATAATTATGATAGTTTTTCTTACAACCTGTATCAACTGGTGGGAAGCATTGACCCGAATATCCGGGTAGAAAGAAATGATGCGCTGGCAATTGAAGACATTCGGCAATTAAAGCCGAGCCACATTATCCTGTCACCGGGGCCGGGACGTCCAGCGGATGCAGGCATCTGCGAGGATGTTGTCAGAGCATTGGCAGGAGAGATACCGATCCTCGGTGTATGTCTCGGGCATCAGGCTATCTGCGAAGCCCTGGGCGGTGAAGTCTCTTATGCAAAACAGCTGATGCACGGCAAGCAGTCCGTGTCAGCTATTGACAGAGAATGTCGGATCTTTCAGGGGCTGCCGGAGCAGATTCCGGTGGCAAGGTATCACTCTCTTTCTGCTGTGGAAGAAAAACTGCCAGATTGTTTAAAAATCACAGCGAAGACAGAAGATGGTGAGATCATGGCAGTCAGACATAAAGAATATGCAGTTTACGGACTTCAGTTTCATCCTGAGTCCATTATGACACCGGACGGCATGACAATTTTGAAGAATTTTCTGGAGGTAAGATAAATGATCAGACAGGCGATTATTAAACTGTCAAATAAGCAGAATTTGACATATGATGAAGCATCACAGGTGATGAATGAGATGATGAGCGGGGAGACAACCCAGGTACAGATCGCTGCTTTTCTCACAGCACTGGCAATGAAGGGGGAGACCATTGAAGAAATCACAGGATGTGCAGCAGCTATGAGAGCAAAAGGTGTTCGTCTGCTGCATAATGTGGAAGCACTGGAGATTGTCGGCACTGGCGGTGACCAGTCCAATTCCTTCAATATTTCTACCACATCAGCCATTGTTATTGCAGCAGGCGGTGTGCCGGTGGCAAAGCACGGCAACAGGGCGGCTTCGTCAAAGAGCGGTGCGGCAGATTGTCTGGAAGCACTTGGTGTCAACATTATGATTACTCCGGGACAGAGTACAAAATTACTTGAAAGTATTGGTATCTGTTTTCTGTTTGCACAGAATTATCATGCGTCTATGAAGTATGTGGCACCGGTTCGTAAGGAACTTGGCATCCGAACTGTCTTTAATCTTCTGGGACCATTATCCAATCCTGCAGGTGCAACCATGGAGCTGATGGGTGTTTATGATGAATCTCTGGTGGAACCATTATCCAGAGTGATGACAAACCTTGGTGTAAAACGGGGCATGGTGGTTTACGGGCAGGACAAACTGGATGAAATATCTATGAGTGCACCAACAACGGTATGTGAGATCAACAACGGCCATTACAGAAGCTATGTGATCCAGCCGGAAGATTTTGGCTTGAAACGCTGCACGAAGGATGAACTGGTGGGCGGTACGGCTACAGAAAATGCAGAGATCACAAAAGGTATTTTAAGCGGCCGGATTCAGGGAGCCAAAAGAGATGCGGTCTGCATGAATGTAGGTGCAGCTCTTTATATCGGTGGCAAGGCGGACAGTATCGGCGAGGGCATCAAGCTGGCGCAGCAGCTGATCGATTCCGGTGCAGCAATGAAGAAATTAGAAGAATTTGTTGAATTTTCAAATAAGCGATAAGGATGTCCTGTCAATGAAGGATTCAGAAAAAGAAGCAGTAAGACAGCAGGGAGCAAGGAAATATGGCAGCAACAATACTTGAAACAATTGCCGCTTATGCCAAAGAGCGGGCAGCACAGGATAAAGAAAATGTGCCGGAAGCGGTGATGAAAGAGCGGGCACTGGCACTTCCGAAAGGCACATTCAGATTCAGTCAAGCACTGAAAAAGAAAGAAATGGCTTTTATATGTGAAGTAAAGAAGGCATCTCCATCCAAAGGGCTGATCGATCCGATATTTGATTACAAAACAATCGCCGCCAATTATCAGGCGGCAGGTGCAGACTGTGTATCCTGTCTGACAGAACCGAAATGGTTTCTTGGATCAGACGCCATATTTGAAGAAGTCAGAAAAAATATTCAGCTGCCGATGATCCGAAAGGATTTTACGGTGGATGATTATCAGATTTATCAGGCAAAATGCATGGGAGCTGATGCAGTGCTGCTGATCTGTGCACTGATGGATGAAAAAAGGCTGTCACACTTTCTGACAATATGCAGTCTATTAGGGATGGATGCACTGGTGGAAACCCATGATGAAGAAGAGATAAAAATGGCAGTATCGGCGGGTGCAAAAGTGATCGGTGTGAATAACCGTAATTTAAAGGATTTCAGCGTGGATTTCAGCAATGCGGTCAAGCTTCGGCATCTGATACCGAAAGAGGCTGTTTATGTGGCAGAATCCGGTGTAAGTCAGATCAATGATGTGGCAGTACTCAGACAGGCAGGTGCGGACGCGGTGCTGATGGGTGAAGTGCTGATGAGAGCAAAGAATCAGAAAGAAATGCTGACTGCAATGAAAGCAGCTGCTGCGGAAATTTAAATGTTTAAAGCAAACAACAGCGGTGCAGATCGGATATAATAGTGAAGCTGATGCGAAATGGGAGTGAATAATGGCATTGATAAAAATATGCGGATTAAGCAGGGAAGAGGATATCACGGCTGTCAATGAGGCGAAACCAGATTACTGCGGTTTTATCATTAATTTTCCCAAAAGTCACCGTAATGTAACAGTGGAAAGAGTCAGACAATTGCGAACAGGACTCAGACCGGAGATTATTCCGGTGGGAGTGATCGTGGATCAGCCTGTCGAAAAAGCGGCAATGCTTTTGAATGAGGGCGTTGTAGATGTGATCCAGCTCCATGGGCAGGAAGATGAGACGTATATTCGGCAGCTCAGGAAACTGCTGAAATGCAGAGACAGATCAATATGGAAAGCTTTTAAAATACGCAGCAGAAAAGATCTCGAAAGTGCCATGGCAAGCAGTGTAGATGCAGTGGTGCTGGATAATGGTTACGGGACAGGCGAGACATTTGACTGGTCTATTATCGAAGATGCAGGAAAAATGATGGAGGGAAGAAAAGTTTTTCTCGCCGGCGGTATGACACCGGAAAATATAGAAGAGGCTATCCATCGATTGGATGTGTGTGGCATCGACATATCCAGCGGTGTTGAAACAGATAAGAAGAAAGACAGAAACAAGATTCTGACTGCTGTGCAGGCAGCCGGGAGAGCAGGAGGAAATAAGCAATGACAAAAGGAAGATTTGGCATTCACGGCGGACAGTATATTCCGGAAACATTGATGAATGCGGTTCTGGAACTGGAAAAAGCCTATGATTTTTATAAAAATGATCCTGAATTCAATCAGGAGCTGACAGCACTTTTAAATGATTATGCAGGCAGACCGTCACGTCTTTATTATGCAAAGCGTATGACTGAAAATCTGGGCGGCGCCAAAATTTATCTGAAAAGAGAAGATCTGAACCACACAGGTGCTCACAAGGTAAATAATGCACTGGGTCAGTGTCTGCTGGCAAAGAAAATGGGGAAAACCCGTGTCATTGCCGAGACTGGTGCCGGACAGCATGGTGTGGCAACAGCTACAGCAGCCGCATTGATGGGGCTAGAGTGTGAGATTTATATGGGCAAAGAGGATACGATCAGGCAGGCACTGAACGTTTATAAGATGCGGCTTCTCGGTGCAAAAGTCCATGAGGTAGAGAGTGGTACAGCGACATTAAAAGATGCTGTTTCAGAAACTTTCCGTGAATGGGTCAGCAGAATTGATGATACCCATTATGTATTGGGGTCGGTAATGGGACCACATCCGTTTCCGACGATTGTCAGAGATTTTCAGGCAGTTATCTCCAAAGAAATCAAAGAACAGATCCTTGAAGCTGAGGGAAAACTGCCGGATGCCGTTTTGGCCTGTGTGGGCGGCGGTTCCAATGCCATCGGTGCTTTTTACAATTTTATTGAGGATAAAGAGGTGAGACTGATCGGATGTGAAGCAGCAGGCCGGGGCGTGAATACTGCGGAGACAGCAGCTACCATTGCAACAGGCAGACTGGGGATCTTCCATGGCATGAAATCCTATTTTTGTCAAGATGAATTCGGTCAGATCGCATCGGTTTATTCCATTTCAGCAGGTTTGGATTATCCGGGAATCGGACCGGAGCATGCAATGCTTTATGACAGTGGGCGTGCGGAATATGTGGCGGTGACAGATGATGAAGCAGTGGAAGCTTTTGAATATATGAGCCGTACAGAGGGCATTATTCCGGCCATTGAATCTGCTCATGCCGTCAGTTATGCCATGAAATTGGCACCGACAATGTCAAAAGACCAGATTATTGTGATCAACATTTCAGGACGTGGTGACAAAGATTGTGCAGCTATTGCAAGATACAGAGGGGAGGATATCCATGAGTAAGATTAAAGAGGCATTTGCCGGAGGAAAAGCATTTATTCCGTTTATCACCTGCGGTGATCCGGATCTTGAAACAACAGAAAAAATTATTGAGGCCATGGCAGAGTCGGGTGCTGATTTAATTGAGCTTGGCATTCCGTTTTCTGACTCGACAGCAGAGGGAACTGTGATACAGGAAGGGAATCTTCGGGCTTTATCCGGCGGTGTGACCACAGACAAAGTATTTGATATGGTCCGTAGGGTGCGTCAAAAGGTAAAGATTCCGATGGTTTTTATGACTTATGCCAATGTTGTATTTTCTTATGGTACAGAGCGATTTTTGACAAAAGCGGCGGAAGTCGGCATTGATGGCCTGATTCTTCCGGATGTACCATATGAAGAAAAGGCGGAATTTGCCCCGCAGTGCGAAGCAGCGGGACTTGATTTGATCTCTATGATCGCGCCGACATCCCATGATCGTATCAAAATGATCGCGGCAGAGGCAAAAGGATTCGTTTACTGTGTTTCATCCTTGGGAGTGACAGGTGTCAGAAGTGAGATTACCACAGATATTGGTGCAATGGTTCGATTGGTGAAAGAAGCCAATCCGGATGTTTCATGTGCTGTTGGTTTTGGCATTTCAACACCTGAACAGGCGGCAAAGATGGCAGCTGTATCTGATGGTGCCATCGTGGGCAGTGCCATTGTACGGCTTTGCGCAAAATACGGATGTGATGCGGTCAAACCGATTGCTGACTACGTTCACAGTATGAAAGAAGCCATTATGCAGTAGGGCATATTCGACAGTGGGTGACAAAAAATAATATTATGAATTGAAAATAAAGGGAATATGACAGAGAAAGTGTTAAAAGCTGTTATATTCCCTGTTTTATTTATAGTTGTGAAAGAAAATAAAAGAGGATAAAATTTAGCATATACAGATAACAAGATATAGTTCTTTAAGGAAATGAATGATAGGAAATGAGGGGAAACCAAGAATTTGTCATCTGTGAAGCCGCAGGGGAGTATATCATGATACCAACGGGAAATACCGCATTGCGGTTTCATCATTTAATTATTTTGAATAAGGCGGAGGCTTTTTTGTGGCAGCTGTTGAAGACGGATCAGACCGAGGAAAGCCTTCTTCGTAATGTCATGCGTACATATGAAGTGGATGAGGGGACGGCCAGAAAGGATATTGCAGACTTTATAGAACGGCTTAAGGATGGACCGATTATAGGTGAGGATGAGTATGTGCTGTATAGAAGAAAATAAAAAGAGAGACTTTGAACGATTGTATGAGCAGGAACAATGGGAAAAGCTAAAAATGCTGCTGACAGAAAATGCAGAGGAAGTTTCGTGTTTACTAACACCTGGTGAATTACGTCAGATGATGGAGACATCAGGCAGACCGCAGAATGAAGATGGGCCGATGTATTATTATCTGTGGGGACTGGCCCAGATTCGAAGTGATGACAGAGTTTGTTTCAGAGAAACCATGCGTATGATCAATACACGGTACCGTTTTATGCCGGCAGGAAAAGAAAAGCATGATTGGATAGAAGTCTATCTGAATTTACTGTATGAAAATCCGGAGTGCTCTATTCTGGACTGGGTAGATACGGCGGAAAAATATGTCAGTATTGTGGGAAGAATCAGGCTTTATTCTATGGCTGGCAATCGTCCGGGTATCTGTTTTGGTATAAAGGAGATGTCTGCCTTATTTTTGAAGGATAAATGGGGCGGCGGTTATTATACAGCCTGCTGGCGACGAATTTTCGGTGCAGTGGAAAGACGTCTGTTTAAGATGGCAGAGATTGAATACAGGCTTGAGACAAATGGTGAGGAAACTGTTGAAGGAGAGCTGAATGAGATTTTTATGTCAGTGGATCGGAAGAACGGCACAGCAGATGAATGGCTTGGATGTGCAGGTATTATTTTCAAGCTACAGAGAAACGGACGGCATCGCGGAGAGTATGAAGCCATTATGCACAGCGTTATAGAATTTTTGACTGCCAAAGGGTATAGTCTGGCTTTGAAAAATATACGGGCAGCCGTCAGGGTCATGCAGGGGGTAACCGGAGAAAAAGAATCCCTGATCAAATGGCTTGAGTATTTGAGAGTTGAAAGAAGTTTGCAGAATGAATGGGTGGACACAACAAATCTTTATATCAAATTTATGCAGGCCAGAGGTTATTTGAATGTTATGCAGTATGAGCGGGCCAGAATATGTTTTAAGAGTACGGCAGCTTACAGTGAATTGATCGGCCAAACGTGGCTGTGCGTCGGCAGCCTTTTTGGACAGGCGGCTGCGGTATGGGAACAGGGCGAAACTCAGGAAGCCGTGAAGATGTCGGCACAGGCATTGACAATGGGAATTCAATATAAATATACAGGTATTTTTACGGAGTATGGACAGACGGGAGTACGATTGATCGAGGCTTATCGGAAAATGACAGGCTTGGATGACAATTTGTCTATGGCAGGGCGTAAAAAGAAGTATTATTATGGTAATGTAATGACGGCTTCTTATGAAGGTTATCACAGTATTTTGCTGAGAAAAGCCAGAAAAGAAATGCGTTATGGACAAAGTCAGGAGGAAAAAGATCAGGTAAGAACAGCTCTCACAATGACGGAGGTACTGATACTTCAGTATATTGCAAATGGATACTCTAATAAGGAGATCGGGGAAAAGATGAATATCCGTCTGACCACAGTCAAAACACATGTGTATAGCATTTACAGAAAGTTGGATGTATCGTCAAGAGTGATGGCCATCAACCGTGCAAAAGCCCTCAATATTTTGTGAATACTTGACTTTTAACATTATAAATAGTATGATATTTGAGAGGTGTTCGCCGAAAAAGCAGATGCACTGGTTTGTCCTCTTAGTTTAGCGGATAAAACAAGTGCCTCCTAAGAGAAAGCCGAGACATTCCCAAAAGGGGAAAAATCTGTAGATTGACAACTCGAAAAAGAGTTGATAATCTTATATATGGCCGAAGGGAAAAATCCCAGAAACCCAGTAAAATCAAGGGTTTGCGGCATGTGTCGTCATAGCTCAGCTGGATAGAGCACTCGCCTCCTAAGCGGCAGATTGTTCGATTCCTTCGAGCAGTGAAAATTGCATAAAACTTATAAATGTCTCAGTAGCTCAGCTGGATAGAGCACACGCCTCCTAAGAGAAAGCCGAGGCATTCCCCAAAGGGAAAAAATGAAAAACAACT
>ENA-UOOA01003196-UOOA01003196.1-human-gut-metagenome-genome-assembly--contig:-P61old-NODE-3196-length-20927-cov-5.279992_pt1 | contig 20927 bp, 24 predicted proteins | sample MGYA00242467_ERZ724014 | MGnify/ENA metagenome assembly ERZ724014 | reverse complement strand
GACACTAGAACTCCGTCAATGGAACCCCAGTGGCTTGCCGCTGGGTTAAGTCAGGCAGGTCATAAATTCCCTAATGATGCTTGCAAATGTGTTTCTTTTATTGACACGTTCTCTTGCGAGTGCTCATCGTATTGCAGAGATTCTTGACGAGAATATTGTTCTGACCTCACCAGAAAATGGAGTGAAAAAAGTCAAGGATGGAAGCATTGATTTTGAAAATGTGTCATTCAAATATCGTGAGGATGCTCGCGAGTATGCATTAGAGAATGTGAATCTTCATATTCAGGCAGGTCAGACGATTGGTGTTATTGGAACGACAGGATCGGCAAAGACGACACTTGTTCAGCTAATTCCGCGTCTGTATGATGCGACAACGGGCGTTGTTCGTGTTGGCGGCGTCAACGTGCGCGATTATGATTTGAGTGTACTTCGTGACAGTGTAAATATTACTCTACAGAAAAACGTACTATTTCAGGAACTGTGCGTGAAAATTTGAAGTGGGGAAATTCTTTATCAATTATGCGATTGTCGCTGTGCTTGGTGGCCTGTTAGCCTTAAATGGTCATACTGATTTAGGAAGTCTGGCAAGTTATCTTGTATTTGTGCGTCAGGCAGCGCTTCCAATCAACCAGTTTACGCAGCAGAGTAATTTCTTACTTGCTGCACTCGCCGGAGCAGAGCGAGTATTTAAAGTAATGGATATGGAGCCAGAGATTGACGAAGGAAAGACAGATCTTATTCGCGTGAAAAAGGAAAATGGAGTGCTGGTTCCATGCAAGGAAAAAACAGGTCTTTGGGCATGGCAAAAGAACGATGGCACTCTTGTTGAGTTAAAGGGTGATGTGCGTTTTGATCATGTAGATTTTGGATATGATGATGATCGCATGATATTAAAGCAGATCAGTCTGTATGCAAAGCCAGGGCAGAAGATTGCGTTTGTGGGTTCTACAGGAGCCGGAAAAACTACAATCACGAACTTGATCAATCGTTTCTATGATGTGCAGGGTGGCTCTGTCATTTATGATGGAATCGACGTGCGCGACATCAAAAAAGATGCGCTTCGCCGTTCCCTTGGCATAGTTCTTCAGGATACACACTTATTTACTGGCACTGTTGCCGAAAACATTCGCTTTGGAAAGCTTGATGCGACGCAGGAGGAAATTGAAAAGGCTGCAAAGATCGCAAATGCCGATTCCTTTATCCGTCGTCTTCCACATGGCTATGATACACTTGTTACGGCAGATGGTGCCAATCTGTCACAAGGTCAGCGTCAGCTTCTTGCCATTGCGCGTGCAGCCGTAGCTGATCCGCCGGTGCTCATTCTTGATGAGGCAACCTCATCAGTCGATACACGTACAGAGGCATTGATTGAGCGCGGAATGGATCAGCTGATGGAGGGACGAACTGTATTTGTCATTGCCCATCGTCTTAGTACTGTACGCAATTCTAATGCAATTATGGTCCTTGAACAAGGAAAGATCGTCGAGAGAGGTGATCACGACGATCTTTTAGAGCAGAAGGGAAAATATTATCAGCTGTATCACGGTATGTTTGAGTTAAGCTAAGATTTTTCTTTATTTTGCACCTTCTGTTGCGAAATATTCCTTTGTCAGACGGACAACCGTTCCAGATAGTAAAAACAGTGCAATTAAGTTAGGGATTGCCATTAAACCATTGAAGGTTTCTGCTATACTCCACATCAGTCCAAGATTTGCTGTTGCACCAAGGATTGCAACGAGAGAATACGCTACCATGAAAGGTTTAATGACTTTCTCTGAGAATAAAAATTCAATGCAGCGAGCACCATAGAGTCCCCATCCAAGAATAGTAGAAAAGGCGAAGCAGCACATTGCAATTGCGGTAAAGATGGAAACCCAGCTTCCGTAAACAGAGGTGAATCCAGAAATGGTAAGCTCAGCACCAGCTGCAGCTCCATATTCAATCGTGGTGCCGCTGCAAAGAATAACAAGAGCAGTCAAAGTACAGATAACAATTGTATCAGTAAATACTTCAAATATACCAAACATTCCCTGCTTTACAGGTTTTTTTGTGTCTGCACATGCGTGGGCGATGGAACCAGTACCAAGTCCAGCCTCATTAGAGAAGATACCGCGGGAAACTCCTTTTTTCATACTGGTAAACATGCTTCCGACAATGCCGCCGGTTACGGCAGATGGTTTAAATGCACCTTCAAAAATAGAAGCAAATACTGTAGGAATTGTGCGGATATTGATTACGATAACACCGACAGCAAGAACGATATATAATAATGCCATAAAAGGAACAAGCTTTTCTGTTACTTGTCCGATACGTTTTACACCGCCCAACAAAATGAGTGCAACAAGTACAGCCATTACAATACCAATGATTAAATTAGAAGTTGACACAGCATCATTAGAGATTACGTGAAAATCAATAAGAGCTGAATTAATAGCAGTGGTGATTGTGTTAACCTGTGTTGCGTTTCCAGTTCCGAATACAGTCAGTACACCAAAGGCGGCAAAAAGATAAGCAAGCCACATCCAACGTTTTCCAAGACCATTTTTTATGTAATACATTGGACCGCCGACCAGATCGCCATCAGCATTTTTCTCACGGAAATGAACGGCAAGTGTTACCTCGGCAAATTTAGTGCACATACCAAGAATAGCAGAGATCCACATCCAAAAGATAGCTCCAGACCCACCGATTGCAATTGCACCGGCAACACCTGCGATATTTCCAGTACCAACAGTTGCAGCAAGTGCAGTACATACAGCTTGAAATGGTGTCAAAGCACCATCAGATGCGTTCTTTTTGCGGAACATTCGTCCGATTGTTGTTTTAATTGCATAAGGAAATTTGCGTATCTGGAGAAAACGTGTGCGAAGACTCAAATAAAGGCCAACGCCAAAGATGCAAACCATAGCCGGAACACCCCAGATGAAATTGTTCACGGCCGAATTGACGGTCTCAATAAATTGAAGCATAAAAAATCCTCTTTCTTGTTAGTTCAAAATTTTACAAAGGACACTATAACACGATATAATTTATGGTTCAAGCGTTATTTCAAAAGTTCAACATATTGAACTTAGGGGCGAAACCCGAAAGTCTTACGAAAGGCGGATTCGACGAGGTCTTTGTCGGCGTCTCTTTTCCGCGGGTACCTGTTACACCACCTATTATCATATATTGTTTTGAAAGTCCCGCTACAACGTTCCGCCTCGTAAAGAACCATCTTATCAACGCCAGCTAGGTAACGATGATGAGTCACAAAGTAGAACTGTATAATCAAAATAATAAGTATTTTTTCCTAAATATTTATTGAAATATTAGAATTGACGCATTATACTACTAAACAACATTAAAATAAAGGAGAGACATATAAGGAGAAAGAACCTATGATACTATGGATCATCGCGGCAATCTGCGCCTTTTTTATAAAGGGATTGTGTGGATTTGCAAACACTCTTGTTTTTACAAGTATTTTAAGTTTTGGAGTAAATAATGCGTCGATTTCTCCGGTAGAATTATTGCTAGGTTACCCGGGAAATCTGCTTTTGGCATGGAAAGAACGAAAAAAAATCAATTGGAAGATCTGCGGATCACTATCTGCACTTGTCATGCTTGGCAGCATACCGGGTGCCTTCTTTTTGAAAAATGCAGATACGACAGTAATTAAAATGATTTTCGGTATTGTAATTATTTTAATCGGAGCAGAAATGCTTCTTCGTGAGTTTCGTCCACGTCCGATGAAACAATCGAATGGTTTTACTATTTTCATCGGAGTATTATCAGGAATTCTTTGTGGCCTTTACGGAGTAGGGGCGTTACTTGGCGCATACCTTAGCCGTGTCACAGATGACAGCCATGCTTTTAAGGGCAATATTAGTGTGGTATTTTTTATTGAAAATACCTTCCGAATTATTTTGTATATTTGCTGGGGGATTATTACACTTGATGCTGCAAAGCAGGCGGTGATGTTATTGCCGTTTATGTTAGGCGGTCTTGGCCTTGGCATTTTTGCAGGAACGCGCATTCCAGAGCGTACTGTTAAAAGACTCGTTATTGTATTGTTGATGATTTCCGGTGCAGTGTTAATTTGGCAGAGTATGTAAGATCTTCATGCAACTTTATAGAATACCAGAAATGAACGCTTGAAATTACTCGGAAAAGTAGGTATCTTTATAAATACACGGAAAAATGTTTTAGAGAGGAAGGGTAAAATGACAGAACTTTTAAAAATACAGGATTTTGATCAGATGTATGCAATTATGGAAGCGAGTTTTCCTGATGATGAATACAGAGGCTACGAAGGTCAAAGACAACTATTTGAGAATCCAGAATATAAGGTGTTTATACATAGAAATGAAGAAACAAAAGAAATAGATGGATTTTTATCTGCCTGGGAGTTTGATGATATCTTATTCTTTGAGCATTTTGCAGTAAGCAGCAAAGTACGAAATGGTGGTATCGGAGGACGCATGTTAAGAGAGGTCCTTGCTAAGGTAAATAAAATGACATGTCTTGAAGTTGAGCTGCCAGAAGGAGAACTTGAAAAAAGGCGTATTAGCTTTTATGAAAGAAATGGATTTTGCTATAATCCATATCCATATACTCAGCCATCAATTGCTCCGGGAAGAAACCCAATTCCACTTCGTATTATGACCTACCAGAGAACGGTTACTGAAGCTGAATACCAGAAAATAAAAAATCTGCTGTACCGACGTGTATATCATGTATCGGAGCAGCAGATGAAATAAGCAATTATTATTGTAGCATAAATTTGCTTGATCATTAAAGATTGTGAATGAATGTGAATTGCCATCGTAGTGTAAATGGCGGCGAGACGAATGTGATTTACGAGGCCGAACGTTGTAGCGGGACTTTCAAGATAACGTATGATAATAAGTAGGGTAACAGGTGCCCGCGGAAAAGAGAGGCCGACAAACACTTCGTTGAGACCGCCTTCTGTAAGCTTACCGGGTAGCCACCCACATCATTAGAAGACATCCAAATCGCGTCCGTTTACGGTATAACCTTCATACCCAGCGGTCTTAATCTCATCCAGGATCGCTTCATCGCGCCGAGCCATTTCAGCAGCCAGATTGATGTGGTTATCCTGGATATTCATATGGTAAATTCGGTGGTATGTAACAAGAAGCTTAGGCTGAGCCTTTTTTGCTACCCATGCCAGATCCGTGCTTAATGTATGCACTTCTCTGTGATATTTCTGCCACTTTGGTTCGCGTGCAGAGATACCAGCTGAATATTCTACTTCATGCAGTAAAATGTCGCATCCAGAAGCTTTTTGGGCTACGAGTTCAAGAGGCGCCGTATCGCCGCTTATTACAATTGTGCGATCGGCCGTCACGAATTTATAGCCATAGCAGGTTAGTGTGCCGTGGCTGACAGGAAATGCCTCCACGCTCACATATTCATCCTGGTAGATAATGCCAGGATTTTCTTCGTTTTCAATTTCAGTCACATCCACCTTATAACCATTTTCATTTGCTTTTTCAAATCCATGAATGCGAAAATCAATATCTGTGGAATATGCTTCTAAAATATGGTCAGTCATATGACGCAGTCCCTTTGGACCAAAAACCTTAAGTGGTGTATTGCGTTCAAGCACCCATGGAGTAAAAATAAGATCTGAATATCCGGCAGTGTGATCAGTGTGCAGATGGGTACAAAATGCAGTGCATAAAAGATCAGGGCGAAGTGCATCAATCCCGTTAAAATAAGCCTTGGAAGCCTGACGGACAACGCCCGGTCCAAAATCAACCAGATACGCACGATTCCCAACAACAACCGCGGAAGACGGACCGCATGCATTTGGGCATGCATTAGGCGTTCCAGTTCCAAGAAGAACAAGTTTTGTTTCCATATATATAAAGAACTCCTTTCTTTTTTCATGGAGTTTATTATAATGGAGTTATAGAAAAAAGACAAGAAAGGAACCAAACGAAATTTATGAATAAAATTAATTACCAGAAGCGTCTGGAAGAGACGATAGATAAAGAAACAAAGGCCGGACATGTTCCGACACTTTTTTTGCACAGCTGTTGTGCACCGTGCAGCAGCTACGTGTTAGAGTACCTGTCCAATTACCGTATTTTATTATAATCCAAATATCACAGAGGAGGCAGAGTACAAAAAGCGTGTCGCAGAACAGGCACGTCTAATTTCGGAACTTGATACAGTTTATCCGATTCAGCTTGTGGAAGGAAAATATGACCCACAGCGCTTTTATGAGATCACGAAAGGAATGGAGCAGATGGATGAGGGCGGTGAGCGCTGCTTTGCCTGTTATAGGCTGCGTTTAGAGGAAGCCGCAAAGTTAGCAGCAGATGGTGGGTTTGACTATGTTACAACGACACTTTCCATAAGTCCAATGAAAAATGCTGAGAAATTAAATGAGATAGGGGCGGAAGTGGGAGAAAAATACGGCATCCTCTGGCTGTTCTCAGATTTTAAGAAAAAGAATGGCTATAAGCGTTCTGTGGAGCTGTCAAAGGAGCATGATTTGTACCGCCAGAGCTATTGTGGCTGCGGCTACTCAAAGGCGCAGGCAAAAAGAGAGGGGCGGATCTGATGGAACAGCAAAAAACAAAAGAGAGTAAGAAACGCTATTTTTCCTATGATCTTATGCGTGCGGCTGCCATGCTTTTGATTGTATTTTATCATATGAACTGCGAGTGGAGTGCGCGCCTTATGGAAAGCCCGCTTGTTGTAACGAAAATTGGCGCGCAAGGGTATCTTGGCTGGCAGGGAGTGTCACTGTTTATTCTGGTGTCCGGCGCCGCGCAGTGTATCTCCTATGAGCGCTGCAGTGACTTAAAAACTTACTATAAAAAGCGCTGGTGGAGTATTTTTCCATCATTTTATATGGCATACTTTGTCTGCTACTTGATGGGTGGCTTTGGCGGCGGAGTTAAACTTTTTGATTTGTCATTTTTATGGACTATTACCGGACTTGATGGCTATGCATCGCTGTTTGGTATTCAAAGCCACTACCTTGTCGGAGAATGGTTTATCGGAATGATTCTTGTCCTTTACATCGTCTTTCCGGTATTGTATGCACTGGTTAAGCGCTATCCAAAGCCAATACTAATCGCAGCGATTCTTTATTATCTAGTGATGGTACAGCTTCTTGGAAGTACGGGAAGAGTGGACAAGGATATCTTATTAAATGTGGTTGTTTTTCTGGTGGGTATTTATCTGTATCGCTATGTGAAAAACGTATCGCTTCGCACAGGTGTGGCAGCAGCTGTAGTGTTGTGCCTGGTTGTGTTTGTCCCGCTTCCAGAGCGTGTAACATGGTATTTATTTGCAGTCGAAGGCATTTTGTGGTATCTGATTTTTATGGCAGCAGGAAATGCGCTGGATAGGATAAAAAATTTGCCGTGCGTGATTCTGAAAAAACTTATCGGTGTGCTTTCAAAGTATTCATATGAGATATTTTTACTGCATCATGTACTTATAACTGTATCGTTATCACCATATGAGCAAAATACATATTATTCGGTGGGACAGTATCTGCTTTGGGCGCTGCGTGCGCTTGCTGTAATAGGAATTGCATCATGGATGATTTATCCTAGATGGAAGCCAAAGACAACGAAAGCGCAGGCAACAAAAACACAGTAAACTAAATGGCATGGTTAATGTGATGTAAGATGCAGACTGCGCTCATAGGCTTCTCGGCTTAGGTTGCATACCTGACTGCGAAGCGTTTCCCAGTAGCCAGAAGAAATCGGATGATCACAAGCGGCAGAAAATGCCTGATTGCCAAGCTCACTTTCGATAACTTCATAAAAGTATTCAACTCCTCGTTCGAGTATGCCGCCTTTTGTGGCGGCATTTTTTGTATCTTGTTCCAACTCCTCTTTTGTTTTTACTGCGATGGCAATTGTGTTGAGTGCGTAGGAGTAGACATCAAGAGACAGTGCTTCCTCATCAGATACACAGACCGGCATGGAGGTTGTGAAATCGTGAAGACCACCAAACCAGGAATCAGAAAAATGATGCATGAATTCCTGCATGGTAGGCGGTAAAGCATCGTTGCGACGAAGAGAAGGGATTGGATCATCGAAAAATTTTGTGAATGATCGCTGGGCATACTGAAATGCCTTTCCGATATCATTTAGCGTAACTGAAAGACCAGCCCTTTGCGCGGCTTCGTGAATGCAAAAGCAGGCTTCACAGCAGACATGGCTTGTGATTTTTCCAGCAAGAAAGATCAGTGCCTGAGATGCAGATAAAGAAACTGTTTTTCCATAAGGGGTAAGCAGAATGTCAAGCAGTACACGGCGGTTAGAGTGCTTAAAAGCAGGTGTTGGGGATATGGTATTGATGCCGACACTTGCGATATCAATTCCATGAACGTCAGTAAAAATATTTGGAAGAATTTTAACGATAGAAACGTCGTTTCCGAGAAGATTCGCATACCAGTTTTCATCTGGTGTTGGAGTAAAGGAATACAAATCTGGCAGTGGCTGTGAGGCGACACGAAGCGTATTATAATAGGGAAGAAGTATGGTTTTTGCAATATCGACAGAGACAGTCGGCGGTACCGCGACTATGAGAATTGTAGGATGGAACTTGAATAATACAGAGTCAATTGGATCTGTACAAAGCACACAGTCCTTTAATATATTAGTACGCGAAGCTAATTTTTCTGGATGTTTTCCGATGGCACACACATTTCCTACCATTGGTTGTCTTAATTCTGAAAAAAGATAATGAAGCCCCCTGTTTAAATAGCCTGCTATAAAACCAGTTCCAAGTATGACAATGTTTTCCTGCATTGAAAAAACCTCCTGCTAATATCATGTTTGCTCTCGCTTTCTTATGCTGCAGTGTAACACAAAACTAAGAGGACGTAAAGAAAAATAAATTCGACTCGATATAAGAACATCCTATAGCAAAATATAGGAAAAATCCTTTTCTTATTTTGTTGACAGAAAAAAATAACATGGTATGATAGAACTCAAGCAGTTAAGCAGTTATGATGGTTTGCAAGTATCCGCATCTAGCATGATGCGTGAACTGTAACTGCAAAATAAAGTTTCCCTGTTGATGGGCGAGAAAAAAGTCTGTTTCGGGGAATGGAAGGGCATGGTACGATTATGAGAAAACATCACATTCTTACAGCAGTAGCGGCGGCAGCTGTTTTCAGTCTTGGAGCCAGTACATTGGCTTTAGCAGGCGAGGAGTCAACATCTGGTGGAACTTTCACTTATGCCAGATCTGATTCTACGACCTCTTTCGATCTTCATCAGGAAATTACAGAAAATAATGCCTTTGCAATTGATAAGGTGTTTGAGTCACTTGTGACTTTTGATAACGATGGAAATATTATTGACTGGCTGGCAGAAGATCATAAGATCAGTGATGATGGTCTTATATATACCTTTACGCTTCGTGATGGTTTAAAGTTTAGCGATGGCACAGATGTGACAGCAGAGGATGTCAAGTTTTCCATTGAGCGCCATCTTGAAGTCGGAGGATCCCTTCCAATTGAGGCAGATGTAAAATCTGTTGAGGCAGTGGATGAAAAGACAGTAGAAATTACACTGGGAACAGCTTACACACCATTTCTTTCAGAGCTTGCTAATTTCTCAAATGGAATTATTCCAAAGGATTTTGGTGGAAAGACTGAGGAGGAGTTTTTCAAGAATCCAGTCGGTACAGGTCCATTTGCCGTATCCGAGTGGGATCCATCTGGAGATTTGACTTTTGTAAAGAATGAATATTACTGGCAGGAGGGAAAGCCATATATTGATGAGCTGGTATATAAAGTAGTAGATGATGACAATCAGGCACTTAATCAGCTGCTTGCAGGTGAGATTGACGGAATTGAGGATTTGTCACTTAGCAATGCATCAAATGTAGATGGAAATGCTGATACGAAGACAGCAACCAGCTTTAGCTACAATGTAGAAGAGCTGTTCTTTAATACGCTTGATGAGCACTTCAGTGATGAGCATGTACGCCGTGCACTTGCAATGGCAATTGACAGAGAGTCACTTACAAAGGCATTAACTTTTGGCTATGCAGAGATCGCAAACACTGTTCTTCCGCGTGCGCTTTTGTATCAGACAAATGATACGGTAAATGCGCTTTCGTATGATATTGACGCTGCAAAAGAAGAATTGGCACAGTCTGCATATCCTGATGGCTTTGACACCACGATCAGCATCGCATCTGGAAATAATACACGTCTTCAGGAGGCACAGATCATTCAGGCAGCAGGTGCACAGATTGGAATCAATATTGAAATTAATGCACAGGAAATTTCTACATTCCGTTCAGATTTCCGCGATTTAAATTTCTCTATGATGATCAACAGTGCAACAGCTGATTATCCTGATGCAAACTCTATTTTTGCATTTCAGGTCGATCCAGATGGATGGAGCAAGTGCTACTGGACTTCTTATAACAATGAGACAGCAGCAGATTTGATGAGAAAAGGACAAGTGACACCAGACGGAGATGAGCGTGCCGCAGTTTACGAAGAGCTGCAGCAGATTTTAGCAGATGAAGTTCCATATATTCCACTGTATAATTCAGAGAACGTAGTTGGACTGAGAGATAATGTAGAGGGCTTTACTGTATTGCCGAATGGAAGTGTCCACTTTGAGGATGTTTATTTTGAAGAATAATAGTTATAAAATGATGACAAGAGCGCTTATTAGGGCAGCTCTTGTCATTGCGCTTGTTACAGCAGCAGTTTTTTTACTGATTCGTCTCGTGCCAGGAGATCCAGTTGTTATGGTTCTTGGAGAACATGCGACAGATGAGGCAGTAAATCAATTAAGAGAGCAACTGCATTTAAATGATTCACTTGGGCAGCAGTTTCTCATTTTTCTGCAAAACGTATTTTTACATGCAGATACGGGCAATTCAATTAAATATGGCGTATCGTGCCGAAGTCTGATTTTACAGTATGCACCAGTGACACTTTTGCTTGTTGTCATGTCAATGACTATTTCAATTGTTATATCACTGCTTCTTTCATTTACGGCAGCCACACATAAAGATGGCATTGCAGACCATTTAATTAGGATTATTCCTATTATTGCGCATGGTATGCCTGTTTTTTGGATCGGACTAATTTTGATTCTTATTTTTTCTGTCAATTTGAAGTGGTTTCCAGTTGGCGGTCTGAAAAAAGGGACAGCAGGCATGATTTATAGTTTGATTTTGCCATCAATAACTGTATCATTTGGGCAGATTCCGCCGCTTGTGCGTTCACTTAGAGAGCAATTGATAGAAACACTTGATGCAGATTTTGTGCTTACGCTTTGTGCAGCAAAGCTTCCAAGACGTGTAATTTTATGGAAACATGTGCTTCATAATGCAGTAGTGCCAACATTGATGCTGCTTTCTGTCAATTTGTCTTATTTAATAGGCGGAACACTTGTGGTTGAGCAGGTATTTGCTGTAAAAGGAATTGGAAAGCTATTATTTGAGGCAATATCCAATCGTGATTTTCCACTTGTAGAGGGAATCACGCTGTACTGCGCATTTTTTGTTGTCATTATTAGCCTGATTGTTGATTTGATTGCAAAGAAGATTGATCCGCGAATGGCAAAAGTGTAAAAATTGTGACAGTATAACATATTAAGTAAAATGAAAGGGCAAAGGCGCATATTGTTATGAAACAGGCAAAAATAAAAAAAATAAAAAAAACACATGCGCCGACATTGTGGATCGGTCTTTTTATGATGGGTCTACTGGTAGTTTTAGCTGTACTGGCGCCTGTGATCTGCCCATATGATCCACTGGAACAAAATCTTGCAGAGTTTCTCCAGGCACCTGGGGCAAAGCACTTGTTTGGAACAGATCAATTAGGGCGTGATTTATTCACAAGAACGCTGTATGCTGCGCGAACTGATCTATGGATTATGGTTATGGCTGAGATAGCACCATTTATAATAGGTATTTTTCTTGGAATGGCAGCAGGATATTTTGGAGGTGCGATTGACTGGCTGGTAGGAATGGCATCAGATACATTTATCGCATTTCCCTTTTATTTGCTTGTCATTGTGATCGCATTTGCATCTGGTGCAGGTTCGCACGGTATCTTTATCACGTATTTGTTAGTTGGATGGCTTATTTACTGCAAGGTAGCACGAGGACAAAGTGCAGCACTTAAAAATTCAGAGTGGATTGCAGCAGCAAAGATTCTTGGATACTCTGATATTCGAATTTTATTTTGTGAATTGCTCCCCAATATTATTCCGCAGGCAATTGTCCTTTTAATGACAGATATGGTTGGACTTCTCGTCATTATTGTAACGCTTGGATACTTGGGCATTGGAATTTCACCACCCACACCAGATTGGGGTACCATGATCTCAGAGGGACAAACCTTTATGACAAATGCCTGGTGGCTTTCAGTTTTGCCTGGTATGTTTGTCGTATATACAGGAGTGGCGCTCTCATTTATAGGAGATGGGCTTGCAGATCGTTTTCGTTAAGAAAAAGAAAGGATGTAAGAATTTTATGGAAAAGCAGACTGATTCAGTTGAAACAGTGAAATCCATAGCATCAGATTTAAAAGCAGTAGAACCGATTGTATCAGTAAAAAATTTAATAGTGACTGGAAAAGATGGCCGACTTCTTGTCGATCATCTTTCTTTGCAGTTAAAGCGAGGAGAGACGCTTGGCCTAGTTGGAGAATCAGGTTCAGGAAAGACACTTACATTAAAAAGCCTGATAGGACTGCTTCCTAAAAATCTTTCAGAGAGCTATGAAGAAAAAAAGATTAACGGAAATGTGGCAATGATTTTTCAAAATCCGATGAGTGCACTCGATCCGCTATGTCCTGTTTTTGCACAGCTCATTGAGGTTGTTATGATAAGGCAAAATGTGAGCAAAAAAGAAGCGGTATGCCGCGCTAATGAGCTAATTGAGCGCCTTGGCTTACCGAAAGAGCTTTCTAAAAAGGATCGCCTTCCATCAGAGCTTTCCGGTGGACAATGTCAGAGAATTTTGATTGCCATGGCACTTGCCTGTAACCCAGATGTGCTTTTATGTGATGAACCGACCACGGCGCTTGATGTTACTGTTCAAAAGCAGACACTTGATTTGATCTTGTCGTTGCAAAAAGAGATGAATTTTACCATATTGTTCGTCACTCACAATTTGGCAGTGGCAGCAGGCATATGCAGTCATCTTGCTGTGATGCATCATGGAAAAATTGTGGAAAGAGCTGCGACAAAGGAGATTTTATTAACGCCTAAGGATGAGTATACGAAAATGCTTTTGTCAGCAATTTTGCGTATTCCACATAGATGACCCCAACATAATAACATATCATTAAGAAGGAGCGGCAGCAAAATGCAAAAAAGTGATGTACTTTTAGAAATTAGAAATATTCAGGCATCATACAAAGAATATCCTGCATTAAATAATGTCAGTCTTGATATAAAAAAAAATACAGTACTTGGTCTAGTTGGAGAATCAGGTTCAGGAAAGTCAACACTGGCAAAGGTTATCACTGGGCTTTTGCAGGCTGATACGGGAGAAGTTGTATTTGATGGAGAAATGCTTTATAGCAAGAAAAAGCATTTGCATCGCAAGCAGCAGTGTAAACAAATTCAAATGGTATTTCAAAATCCAGAAGGTTCATTAAATCCAAAGCACACAATAGAAAAAATACTTTCTGATGCAATGCTGTTTCATAAAGTTACAGACAGGGCGCATGTAAAGGAAAAATGTCAGGAATGGGTACAGCGCATGGAACTTCCAGAAGATACACTTTCACGTTTTCCATCATCTTTTTCCGGCGGACAAAAGCAGCGAATTGCACTTGCAAGAGCGCTCTGTGTTTCACCAAAATTTTTGATTGCAGATGAGCCAACTAGTGCTTTAGATGTTTCAGTGCAGCTTCGTATGCTGCAATTAATCAAAGAACTTAAACGGGAGATGGGGCTGACAATTCTTTTCATCTCGCATGATATGGGTGTTATTTATGATATCTGTGATGAGGTGGCTGTCATGAAGGATGGAAAAATTGAAGAGACAGGAGAAAAGGAAGCTTTTTTTGCTAAACCTAAAACAGAGTATGGAAAACTTCTGCTTGACAGTGTGCCAACTCTGCCGTATTTAGAGTGAAGAAGTGGACCGTGAAAGATGAGAGAAAAGTCAATGAGAGGAAACGGAAGAAACCATGGAAAAGAGAGCAGATTGGATAAAAGAAATTTATGTAGATCAGGCAGATAATTCAAACAAATTAAAAGCACAAACATATGTGACCGATTCAAAAGTGTTAGATGGCATCAGTCAGATACAATATGAAATTCCAGGTTTTGTAGATTTCCACCTCCATGCAGGGTGGACTGATTTTGATCATGATGATCAGGAAAAGAGAAGCAGCTTGGATGTAGAAGGACGCATTAAGCGCTGCCTTAATGAACTTGTTGCTATGGGTTTTCGTATAGTTCGCGATGCAGGCGGGCTAGAGTGCATCAAGGCAGATGCATGGAAACAAAGCACTAAAGAAAATGCGCTTTCTGTTGTCGAATGCTCTGGAATGGTGAATGGTGAAAATGCTAAAGACAGTGCTTTTCAGAATTGTATAAAAAAACGAAACAGTCTGTGGGTAAAGATTTTTGCAACAGGCGGTGTCGGTGCACCACCAGAGAAAGTACTGATTCCAACAATGAAAAAAGAAATATTTTTCAAGCTGGTACAAGACTATCATGCGGCTGGAAAACTTGTCATGGTTCATACATGGGGCGGAGACAGCCTAGACTGGTGCATTGAGGCAGGTGTGGATTCAGTCGAGCATGGTATTTACATGAATCAAAGACAGGCATATGAATTATCATCAAAAAACATACTCTACGTTCCGACAGCAGCAATTTATCAGCTGCTTGCCGCTAATGATAATCCACTACAGGTCGCATCGTTTTTTGCAGAGCATGCGCGTCCGGCTGTTATAGCACATCAAAAAGCAGTAGAATATTGTGTAAAAGAAGGTGTTCGCATGACTTGCGGCACTGATTTTTATTCTGATCCAAAGCTGTTAGCTCATGAATATGAAGAAGTTTTTGCATTGCAGCGCTATGGTGTGCCTAAAGAGGCAGCTTGGGCGGCATTTTGTGGGCAGACCCTTACAAAAAAGGAGACAGGTGCGTGTCTTCATTCGACAATCCGATTAAACCGCCATCCGTATGAGATCAATTCACCAGAAGAATTAAAAGCTGAGATTTGCAGAATGTGAAGAATAAGTTCTTGACATATGCCTGAAAATATGCTATAGTAAAAGTCCTTTTGCAAAAGAATGTACAGCATGTACGAGAACGGACAAACCCTAGAACGGACGGGCCCGAAGGCGGGACAAACCGGATCAGATAGGTATTTTATGGCAAAATCCATAAAAGGCAGACCTACTTGGCAAGATACAGTTCACACATATGTGAGAACCGTGATAAGTTGTATGACTACCAGGAGGAAGTACGATGATTACAGTACAAAATTTATGTAAGACCTATAAGGTCGCAAAGAGAAAAGCAGGCATGAGAGAAGCCTGCCGCAGCTTATTTCGGCGTGAATACGAAGAAATTCACGCACTTGATCACATTAGTTTTCAGATTGGTGACGGAGAAATGGTTGGATACATTGGCAAAAATGGAGCTGGCAAGAGTTCAACAATTAAGGTACTAAGTGGCATTTTAACGCCGGATGAGGGAACTTGTGTTGTCAACGGAAAAATTCCATGGAAGGATCGCATTTCCTATGTAAAGGATATCGGAGTTGTGTTTGGGCAGCGAAGTCAGCTTTGGTGGGATGTGCCGGTAATTGACTCATTTGAACTTTTGAGGGATATTTATTCCATTTCACAGGCAATGTATAAAAATAATCTCGAAGAACTGACAGAACTTCTAAATTTATCAGAATTATTAAAAACACCAGCAAGACAGCTCTCACTTGGACAGAGAATGCGCTGTGAGATTGCTGCATCGCTACTTCACAGTCCAAGCATTCTTTTCTTAGATGAACCGACGATTGGACTGGATGCTGTGTCTAAGCTTGCAGTGCGCGATTTTATTAAGCAATTAAATCAAGACCACAAGACGACTGTCATTTTGACAACCCATGATATGCAAGATATTGAGGCATTGACAAATCGCATTTTGCTGATTGGAAAAGGGCGCATTTTGATGGATGGAAGCCCGGAAGAACTAAAGCAAGATGCCGCATCCATGGACGAGGCCGTTGTAAAGCTGTACCGCAGCCTTGAGATTTAAGAGGGGAGATGAGTCAAATGAAAAAGTATCTCTCTTTTTTTCGCATGCGCTTTTTGATGGGATTACAATATCGCGCGGCAGCAGCAGCTGGAGTCGTCACCCAGTTTACATGGGGATTTATGGAACTTCTTGTCTTTAGAGCATTTTATCAGGCAGATGCGTCTGCCTTTCCAATGAGCTTTGAAGCTGTCGCCAGCTATATTTGGCTGCAGCAGGCATTTTTGGCATTGTTCATGGCATGGATGATGGAAGCAGAAATATTTTCATCTATCGTGGATGGAGATATTGCCTATGAGATGTGCCGCCCTGTCCATATTTATTCCATGTGGTTTGCAAGAAGTGTCGCGAACCGTGTGTCAAAGGCATTGCTTCGCTGTGCGCCAATTTTAGTTGTGGCACTATTTTTGCCAAAGCCATATCGATTGATGCTTCCACAGGATCCAATGACGCTTTTCTTATTTTTACTGACAATGATACTTGGAACACTAGTAACAGTTGCAATTGGCGTGATTATTTATACCAGCTGCTGTTTTACCATTTCTGCCCAAGGCATTCGCATTTTTTACGCGTCTGCCTGTGAGCTTTTATCGGGGCAAATTGTGCCGCTTCCATTTATGCCAGAGGTGGTACAGCGTGTGTTAAAGGTGCTTCCGTTTGCTGCTATGCAGAATGTGCCATTTCGAATTTATTCAGGCGATTTATCAGGTCGAGCCATGGCAGAGGCAATTTTTCTTCAAATATTTTGGCTCATTGTGCTTGTTGGAGCTGGATGGCGATTTGCTAAATTTGCTGAAAAAAAGCTAGTTGTGCAGGGAGGGTGAGCCATGGAAAGAATGAATAGAAGAATCGAAAGAAACAAAAATAGAAATCATAATGGAGATCAAAATGAAAAAAGGCACAGAAAAAGAAGTAGAGGCAACATGAAAGCTGAGAATGCAAGGATTTCAGCAGTTCGTCTGTATTTGCACTATATCAGTATTCATATTCGAAGTGCAATGCAGTATAAGACTTCCTTCTTTTTGACGACACTTGGCCAGTTTTTATTTTCATTTAACGTGTTTATGGGAATTACATTCATGTTTCAGCGATTCCATGAGGTGAAAGGTTTTACCTATAGTGAAGTATTGATTTGCTATGCACTTGTTTTGGTTGAGTTTTCATTGGCAGAAATGTTTGCAAGAGGCTTTGACTCATTTTCTGGAATGGTGCGCCATGCTGAGTTTGATCGAGTCCTTGTAAGACCACGCAACGAAATCTTGCAGGTATTAGGAAGCAAATTTGAATTATCAAGAATCGGAAGAAGCTTTCAAGCAATTATCTTGTTTATTTACGGCGTTATGCACGTACAAATTGATTGGAATTTGCCGCGGATCTTGACTGTGATTTTCATGCTGATCAGTGGGGCAGCAGTTTTTTCAGGATTGTTCATGGTATATGCAGCACTTTGCTTTTTCACACTAGATGGACTCGAATTTATGAATGTGTTAACAGATGGTGCAAGAGAATATGGCAAATATCCGATTGGAATCTACGGAAAGCGCATGCTGCAGTTTTGTACCGTGATTGTTCCATATGCGCTGATTCAATATTATCCGCTCTTATATTTGCTAGGAAGAACCACTTCTCTTTGGAACATGGTGATGCCACTATTTGCTGTTATTTTTTTGATCCCGTGTTATGTGCTGTGGCGCGTTGGCGTGCGCCACTACAAGTCTAGCGGGTCGTGAGAGTGCAATGATAGACACGAAGTTCATACAATTGAGGCAGCTGCAGAGCTTGGTTTTGGAAGTATAGAGTATGAGCTAGTGACTATAGAGTAAACTTTTGTATCAAAAAACATAAAAATATCCAGACATTGCTTCGAAAGAGAACGCGAGTGTCTGGATATTTTGCTGTTTTGTAAGGTGTTTTGCGTGCCCCCTATGCTTCAAGTTTAGCTTTCTGAGTCTTCGTGATAGTTAACCGTGCGATCATAGTGATGAAATTGTGTGATGCGATCTGGCTTCTTACAGGAAGCCGGAAGCTTTGTCTTTAATTCATCCATCTCAGAAGTGGTAAGATGTGTATAGGCATCTTCTGGGCGGCGTACATAGTAGCGGAAAGAGAACAGATCACGTTTTTCCTCGGCAGCCTCTTCTGTTGTCCAGAACTCGTGAAACGAGGTAAAACGCTTGTCATAGAAATCTTTTTCAAAGCGGTCAAAGCCGGTTTGATTTTCATAGAAATAATGGCGGTTTCCATCCTTATATATCACTTCAATATAAGAAAAGACCTCCTCAGTGCCCTGTCCCGGACAGCAGCATCCAAGGTTAAATACGATATCATTCATAACATGGCCCTCACGCCATGCAGAAATGTTTTCTGGTGAGAAAGAAAAATTCATAGTAAGACCTCCTCGTAAATAGTTTTACTTTTGATCGCCTGAATATGCGATTTTCGTTTAACGCCATCATATCATATATTGACAAAACGGGCAACTCCTAGTAGACTTAATTGGAAAATAGTAGAAGTAAAGAGGAAGAGAGGAAAACACTATGCAGGCAAAACAGGAAAAATGGGACTTATATGATCAGCAGGGCAGAAAAACAGGAAAGACCATTCAGGCAGGCGAGAATGTTCCGTATGGATATTGCCTGTACTGTGTTGGTATCTGGGTAATTGACAGCGAAAAAAAGATTTTGCTCACAAAGCGCAGCAGTCAAAAACGTTATGCACCTGGCAAGTGGGAGAACACAGGCGGTCATATGATTTCAGGAGAGACAAGCAGACATGCCATTGTGCGTGAGCTTAAGGAAGAAACAGGCATTCAGATTGAAGAAGATGAGCTGATTGAGCTTGGAGACAATCATATTGGTCAGTTCCTTGGCGATAATTATGCCGTTTTTAAAGATGTGGCACTTAATGAGGTTCATCTTGAAGAGGGAGAAACAGAGGATGTTATCAAGGTAACACTTCCACAGCTTGAGGAAATGGCAGAGAAGAAGATGCTTAGTCCTGCAGTGTGGGATCACATGGCTGGATATAAGGATGAGTTTTATCGTTTGTTCGATTAAGCAGATATTAAAAACAAAGCCAATACAAGTATATTTGCAGAATAGGCTTTGTAATGAAAACGAAGAAAGAGGTGCAGCATGAGTCAGTTGTTAATAAAGTCACAGGACATTCGCTATACAAAACTTACATTTGTAGTACAATTTACAGAGGATACCATGCTGCCTAAACAGAAGGTATCTGCTATTCGCGGTGGAATCGGAGAAATGCTGCTGCGTGCTAATTGTGTGCGTGGGCGCGAATGTGAAAAATGTGATTTTTCAGATGAATGTATTGTGCAGCGCATCATGTATTCTAAATATGAAAAGAAGCCATCTTTTGTGACAACAGGCGAGAGCGTAGGCTATGTGCTTGAATGTGATAACTATAAGGAAGAGTTTTATCAGGGAGATCAGTTAAGCTTTCAGTTAATTCTCTTCGGAAAAAACATTGTTTACTTTAATCAATATCTTCAGGCAATCAGTATGCTCGGAGCATCAGGTCTTGGCAAGCATCAGGCACATTTTATTATTGTTTCTGTTAAAAATCAGTATTGGCAGGATATTCTTGTAAATAACAGCATTCAAATGGGAAACTATCAAATTTCCACGCTGGGAGAATATATTGATTACCGAATGAGACAGCTGCAAAAAGTACAACAGGGAAGTTTGTCTAAGGTAAGTGACGCTTGCTATTCAGGGATGCTGACGTTTCATACACCATTTACGGTAAAATATCAGGGAGAATTTATTCGTGATCTTCAAATGGATCCAATCATCGCGTCCATTCGCCGCCGACTTTACATGTTAGACTGCTTTGAAGGCATCGAAGCAGAAATATTCTGGGATGAAACGCCAGAGATAGCTGTTACTACGCGCCAACAGTCAAGATTAGAAGGAGTCAATCGCTATTCAAATAGAAGAGACAGTGCAATGACACTTCGTGGAATCAAAGGAAAAGTTTGGTTTAATGATGCAAATGAAGATACAATGAAACTGCTGTTTGCAGGAGAGTTGCTTCATATTGGAAAAAACAGCAGCTTTGGATTTGGGGAGTATCAGGTGATGTGGTAATAGCCCGTGAGGGCATTAGAGCAAGAACTGATGGAAAAATTCTCGGGACACCTGTAATATTGACATATACAAGTTGAATTTATATAATCTTGTAAAAAACAGAGGTCATTAGGCCTCTGGCATAAAGACAGGAGAGATTAGAATTGAAAGAAAGAAAAGAAGAATATCATCAGACAGAAGAATGCATAAAAGAACTGGACGTATTTGATGAACAGTGCATAGGGCGTATCAGCGAAGTACAGAAAAATAGTTACCTGATTCGATATTTGGAAAAGGAGATTCCGGCAAAATTAAGTGGAAAATTTTATCGGAAAGAAACTATGTTTCCAGTAGTTGGAGATTATGTGACATTTCGTTATAATCCAAAAGGTGATTCGAAAATTATAGAGATCTGTGAACGAAAAAATTTTCTGACGCGTCCAGATACGGCAAAAAGTATGAAAGAACAGCCAATGGCAGCAAATATTGACTATGCCTTTCTTGTCATGTCGTTGAATGACAATTTCAGTGTCAATCGTGTAGTGCGTTATAAAATTTTTAGGCGAAAACCCAGGGGATTGCCCCTGGGATGAAGCCAAGA
>ENA-UOOA01003188-UOOA01003188.1-human-gut-metagenome-genome-assembly--contig:-P61old-NODE-3188-length-20958-cov-14.907764_pt1 | contig 20958 bp, 24 predicted proteins | sample MGYA00242467_ERZ724014 | MGnify/ENA metagenome assembly ERZ724014 | reverse complement strand
GGGGGGCTACTATCCAATATTTGTAGGTGTTTTCCTGATTTGCGAAATTTTTTATAAAACTAGTGTTCAAGTTCTTATATATTTATGCCGTTAGCGGGAATATGATGTGTATGAGAAAAATTTAAAAGGAGAAACGTCTTATGGGTATTGGCGACAACTTCAATGTGAACAAAACAGGTAGTGATTCGCTGTATGTGAAAAAGAAAAAAGAAGATTTAAAACTTCAAAAAGCTGATACAACAGCACTATTAAAAGCAGAGTGGCAAAGACTAAATAATGTTGATAATTCAGAACAAAAAACTCCGACAGAGTTTACTTTTGGGCGTTTTTCAACCGATGATATGACCGCGGAAGATATTGAAAGGCTTTCTCAGGAATGGCTTGCCACTCCGTCGCCCGCCAGCAATGCAGAAACAGCAGTTGTAACAACTGCTGAGTCACAGGAACCTGTGACTGAAACTGTTGACGCTGAGGAACCTCAAACTTCTACAGAAGAACAGCCGCCCGAAGAAACTCCGGAAACCGAACAAAATACCCCTCCGGCACCGGGTTCACCTGACAGATATAAAGGTGAAAACAAACCAGCTTCAACTGCAAACTGGGCTGATTTAAACGGGAAATATTTTGAAGTAATTGATGAGCCTGATGCAAACGGTAAACTTCCCACACGGCCTATTCATGGTGATATAAAAGTCGAAGTCGAAGCCAAAAACGGAGAAAATCCAAAGAAATTCACAATTACAGATAAAGATAACGGCGTTACTTACACTTTTGAACTCGATGAAAGCGTTGAAGACAAAGTTATGTATAAATGTACCTCTGGCAAAGGCGTTTATTCCAAAGGCAATTCTTATGAACTAAGAACAATCAACGGTGTTCCAATGCTTGTTCAAATGAGCGATATGGAAGGTCATGGTACAAGTATTGGTAAATCTGGAGCTCAAAAACCAACTGCGCCGCCAAAAGATTCTACGCCTGTAGTAGATATCACTCCGGCAGAGGACACGCCGCCTGTAGAAGGTGAAAAACTTACACCGGAACAACGCGAGGCAAAAATCCAAGAAGATGCTGTAGCAATTGAGGTTGATTTGACGCCTAAAAAGGAAATTGATAAAGACTTAAAAGCTAAAGCCGAGGCTATTAGCAAAGCTATGGAAGAGGCTCCGGCAGTTGCAGCAGATATCAAAAAAGAACTTGAAGCAACATGGACAAGCAATAGCAAAGCAAGAGAACTTCTTTCAAAAATAACTCCTGAAAATGCAGCACATGTAATTGCGAAATATCCTGAAATCGCGGATAAAATTGATGATGTTATGGGTATGAATACTGCAGATATCTATAAAAGTTTGTACACTCCGTTAAAGGCTCGTTTAAAAGAACTTGGGCTTGCGGATCCATTTGGAGATGGCAAAACGCTTTCAGAAAAAGCAAATCTCGATGGTATGAAAGAATGGATAAAGAAAGCATCTTTGGCTATATTAGAAAAAGAACAAGAAATCAGCAAGCAAGCTCATAACAATTACAAAGAAGTCAAAGAAAAACAGGAATATCTTGAAGCTGCTAAACCGATTATCGAAGCTGCCAACCATACCTTAGCCGAAGCAGCCAATGCAGACCCGAAACTTGAAGTCAAAAAAGATAGTGATGGTGATGAATTTGTTCAACTGCCAAATGGCCGCAGTATTGCTATTGAACGTAATGAACAGGGCGAAATAACCGGTGTCTGGATAGATAAAGACAGTGATGGCAAAAAGTATGATATTCTATATACTGAAAGTGCGTTTAATATCGATACTAATCCGGAGAACGATGAGTGGGAAGCTATGTTCTCTAACGACAACCGTTATGACTTCAACAAAATCCTTGAACTTGCCAAACGTATCTTCGGCGAAAAACCGGCTCAGCAAACTGCAGAATAACTTATAAAATATAAAAACGTGTGACTAAAAGTCTTGTTTTAAACAATATGCGTTCAAGATTGCCGCGTCCTCACTGACGTTCGTCCTCGCAATGACGTAATCGGGTTTGACTTTTTAGCCACACGTTTCTTCTTGTTATTTTATCTTTTGAACATTAATATTTAAGCATTGATACGATTTTTGGTGCATCAACAAGTTTTTCTCTGCCTTTTAAGTCTTCAAGTTCAATTAAAAACGCTATTCCGACAAGATTTGCCCCTGTTTTCTTAACGAGTTTGCAGGCCGCTTCCGCTGTTCCGCCTGTTGCAAGCAAATCATCCACAATTAAAACATTTGCTCCTTCAGGCAGCGCGTCTTTGTGAATTTCAATTTTATCAGTGCCGTATTCAAGGTCATATTCCTGTGAATATGTTTCAGCTGGAAGTTTTTTAGGCTTTCTGATAGGCACAAAGCCGGCATTCATTTTATAAGCCATTGGCATTCCGAAAATAAATCCGCGTGACTCAATCCCTGCAATATAATCAATTTTAATATCTTTGAATTCATCGCAAAGGTAATCTATCATAACCTTTAAAGTTTCCGGTTCTTTAAGCGCGGTTGTTATGTCACGGAAAATTATACCCGGTTTTGGAAAATCCACTACATCTCTTATTTTGCTTTTTACATCGGTAATAGTCTGTGTCATTTTTTCTCCTTTAATTTTTTACTGCATGGGGTGAGCAGTTTATATTTTTAGTAAATTTTTGTTTTCTTCATTAATATTCTCCTGTTCCTCCAGAACAAGTCCGTGTGCTGTTTTACCCCAGTTCATATCTTTTTTGCAGAAAAGAATTTTGAAGGCGATAAAAAGTACAAGCGGAAACCAGATTATCAAAAGATATATCGAGGTTTGCAAAGCTTCAAACATTGCATCAAGCCGTGGCATATTATCATAACGTCTGAGCGCATATCTTGCGGCTAAGAAAAATCCAAGCCCGATTAAGCCGCCAATAACAATTGAAGAATATAAACTTTGTGTCGGTGCATCTTTTGCAAGAACTTTAAAAACTCTTATCAAAAGCTCCATGATGAACCAGCCAGGCATAATAAATTCTGACACATAAGCTGTCATATCAAGGCTTGCGCGTAAAGACATTTTTCTTGAGAATAATACATCCTCAAAATATTCAAGATATCTTCTGATAGTACCTTCAATCCAGCGTCTTCGCTGCCTGTACAACGGCCAAAGATAAATAATTCCTTCTTCATAAACTATTGCATTCGGACAAAATCTTATGTTCCAACCTTTTATATGAAGCCGTGTTGACATATCCAAGTCGTCTGTAATTGTATAATTGTTCCATCCGCCGATATCTTCAATTGCTTCGCGTTTTATAAGTTCACCGTTTCCGCGAAGTTCAACAGCGCCCTTAACTGAATCACGACCAACCTGAAAATGAGTGTCCATTGTATATTCATTATTCTGGCAGCGAGTTAAGAGATTGTAGTTTTTATTTCTTATTACTTTTCTTGCCTGAACGGCTCCGACATCTTTCGGCTCAAGTTCAGGAATGAGCTTTTTCAAAAAGTCCGTCTCAACTGTGGCATCTGCATCAAAAACCAGTATCGCCTCTCCTTTGGCAATCTTCATTGCGTCATTAAGAACAGCGGATTTGCCTGGAAACGCGTCTTTGTCTCTAATTAGCGCAGTTATATTTTCATATCGCTTTTCAAGTTCCTTAATTACATTTGCTGTGTTATCCGAGCTTCTGTCATCTATTAAAATAATCTCAAAGTTTGGATAATCAATATTTAAAATGTTTGCAACAGTATGTTCAATAACAGATTCTTCGTTGTGGCATGGAACCATAATTGTTACAAAAGGTTTATAATTTTCATTGATAATTTTAGGGTGTTTTTGCAGCTGGCGTTTTTTTAATTTGTAAGCCAGGTTCATAAATACAACATAAATTGACATCGCCGTGCACAAAAACGCCAATCCCCAGAGCGTATTAAAATAACTCTGGAAAATGTATATAAATACTGCCATTCCGGCAACTATTGCAAGTAAAACCAAGCGTTCTTTCATTCTCTAACCTCATTCGGGGAACATCAATATACCCTAACTTATCTCCACTATTCAGCTTCCTATAATATTGTATCAGAAAAATATTTTAATAGGCAAAATCAACTTTTTAATGTAAAAATTCCTTAAAATACTTGCATATATTTGAGTTTTGGCTATAATAAAGCATGTACATAAAATAAAGGAGTTTTTATTATGAACAAAGAAGAGTTAGTACAAGAAGTTGCAAAAAAAGCTAATGTTACACAAAAAGAAGCTGCTGAAGTTATCACAGCTTGGGTTGATACAATCCAAAAAACAGTTGCTAAAGGCAAAAAAGTAACTTTAGTTGGTTTCGGTACTTTTGAAGCACGTAAAAGAGCTGCAAGAACTGGACGTAATCCGCAAACAGGTAAAGAATTGAAAATCCCTGCAAAAACTGTTCCGGCATTTTCAGCAGGTAAAAAATTCAAAACTATTGTTAACGGAAAATAGTTTGTGATAATACAAAAGTTTTGCGCCCGTCAAAGACGGGCGCATTTTTTAATGTTTTTATACTATTTACATTTTTCAAAAAATGTATTAAACTTTAACTTATGGAATTAACAGTATTAGTAGACAACAGTACACAAAAAGATTATGATTTACGTGCAGAGTTCGGGCTTTCGATTTTGCTTGAAGACGAATTTCATAAAGTTATTTTTGATTGCGGTTACAGCGATGTTTTTATAAAGAATGCATATCATATGGGGATTGAACTTGCGGATGTTACTGATATTGTTCTTTCTCATAGTCATAATGACCACACGGGAGGTTTTTTGTGGCTTCAAAATCTTTATAAAAAACTGTTAAAAGTTGGATTTGTAATAAATAATAAGAGGTTGATTGTTCACCCCTACATTTTTCAACCACACTTGGATGAAAATTTTGAAAACATTGGGTTTCCTGGTGACGAAAGCTCCATAGGAGACTTTTTCGAAATAGCTTATACAAAAGAGCCGTATCATATTACGGAAAATCTTATATATCTCGGCGAATTCCCTGTATCAGACAGCAGCGAAGACCCTGATGAAACTGCACTTGTTTATACATCACCTAAAGGTCTTGTAATAATTTCAGGATGCGCGCATGCAGGGCTGGCTAACATAGTTGAGTATGCTAAACAGGTTACAAATCAGCATAAAATCTATGCTATAATTGGTGGAGTTCATCTTTTAGCAAAATCCGATAATGAAGTTAAAAAACTTGGTATTTATTTGCAGAGACAGGGTGTTCAAATGGTGTTCCCCTGCCATTGCTGTGATTTAAGGGCTAAGATTATTTTATCAAAATATGTTCCTGTAAAAGAAGCATATTCCGGATTTAAAATGTCGATTTAAGCTTATTTCGGAAGATTTTTAAAATAATCTTTGTCATTCAGTGCATTGTATGTGCAGCCTGCTCCGTTCATGCTGTTTGTTGAAGTTGGAGAACAATATTTGTCTGTCTTGCTGTAATAATCAGTGTTTGGTGCACCCATCGGAAGTAATGTCCCTTTATCATTTATCTGAAACATAAACAAATCATGCCCTAAGCGATTAGGGTTTTTGTTATAGCTGTTTACATCAACAGATATATACAACCTGACTGCAGTTCCACTGTTTTCAATTAAAACAAGACTGCCGTCATTAAGTACAAATTGACCGTCATCAAAGAGGTTGATATTTATATCTTTTTGACCGTTATAAGTTTTGTATTTTCTTGCCTGGCTTGCATCTCCTTGAAAGCCGCTTCCGGTTGTGTTTGGAATACAAGCGCTGTTTGAGTCTTGTGCACCAAGTCCACAGTCTTCAATTACTTGAAGATATTTCATTAATATGGGTTTCATTTCATATATTTTAAGATTCTCCGGTGTAGCTCGTTCACCGCTCTGGGCCTGATGCATGTCTAAGGCCTGTCCTATTAAGGAATAACTGCGTTTTAAGCCGGCTTCAAGCTGTTTATTTCTGCTGTTATTTATAACTGCGGGTAAAGTCATGGCCGCAACTATTCCAATAATTCCTAGTGTGATAAGAACTTCCGCTAATGTAAACGAGTCTTGATATTTATCGGCAGAGATATCTACGTGCGTAGCACCCTCTGCTAAAGTAAATGCTTTTTTCATAATTAAACCTCTCTTTTCATATAATATATTTATTGATTGTATTTTTATACGTATCAACCGTACGTATATTTGTCTTGAGCTTACGTATAGACTGTACGTATGAGCTATGATTTCTATAAAAATCTGGGCAGAAATATCAAGGCACGCCGCAAAGTTCTAGGCTTAACCCAACAGCAGCTTGCCGATAAAATGGATATTTCTCTCAATTTTATGGGAAAAATAGAAGTCGCTTTTTCAAAACCCTCGCTTGATACTTTAATAGAATTCGCAGATGCTCTTGAAACTACAGTCAGCGATTTGACCAAATTTGATAACGAAATTTAACATTTGCTTGCAATTAAAACTTCCTCGTAATACAATAAAATCAGCCGAAAGTTTCACGGCTTTGGTATGCCTGAAACTAACTCGTTAATACTTAACCAAAAAAGGAGAAGAAAATGCCAAAAATGAAAACACACAGATCTGCTGCTAAACGCTACAAAGTTACAGCAACAGGCAAAATCACCAGAAGAAAAGCAGGTATAGGCCACTTGCTCCAACACAAATCTTCATCCAGAAAACGCAGACTTTTCTCGGTTGAACAGATTTCAGATGCACAGGTAAAATTGGTATCTCATGAGTTACCATACAAGAAGTATTCAAGATAGGAGCAAACAATGAGAGTAAAACGTGGTAATGTTAGTCGTAAAAGACATAAGAAAATATTAAAACTTGCTAAAGGCTTTATTGGAGCAAGAAGCAGAATTTTTAAAGTAGCAAATATCGCTGTTATGAAAGCTTTGAAATACGCTTACAGAGACAGACGCACTACAAAACGTAATATGCGCCGTTTGTGGATTGTAAGAATTAACGCAGCAGTTAGAGACCGTGGTATGAGCTACTCAAGATTTGTTAATGCTTGCAAAAAAGCTAATATCATCGTAAACAGAAAAATGCTTGCTGATTTGGCAGTTAAAGACCCTGAAGCTTTTCAGGTAGTTTTCGAAGCTGCTAAGGCTGCTAAGTAAGTTAAAATTTCAAAAGATATTAATAAAACCCGTTCAGTTTTTACAGAGCGGGTTTTTAAATACAAATTTTATAATTTATAATACAGCTTGTTTATCGAGTTTCAGATAATCAATCAGGTTTAAAACGGAAACAAACTGGTTGCAAAGCTGCTGAAATTGTTTTGTGTCCGTAACAGGTTTAACAAGACTTCCGAGTGAAAAAAGGTCTTTTGTAGGTTTCATTGCAATGAGTATCTGGCCCTGATAAAACGCACAGCGGACAGCTTTGCAGCGAAACGCCATTTTAATTCCGGCAAGTTTCTCCATAAATGTCGGTGTCAGAATGTATCTTGCTTCAACCTCATCGTCTGTAAAAACATCATATCTTTTTTCAAATTTAATGTCTTCCAATTCCGTATGGCGCAGATGCGAAAGCGGTGATTTATGAAACATTGTGTCTTCCATTAAAACTGTGTGTCCTTTGAAATTTTTATTCATATCAAGCTTGATACAAAGGCCTTTAAAAACGGTTGTGCTATTTTTGCCTGAACCACGTATATATTCAGCCTCAATAATATCAATAGGAACACCTTTGTATGTTCCGATAAACCCGTCATCGATTATCTGACGTGTAAATTCTGTGAAAAGTCCTGCTGATACAAAGTTTTCCGATTTTTCAAAAGGGTAACTCTGGCTCCAGACCATGTTGCCAAAGCATGATGAAACAACATGCATAATTTTTGATTTAAGCTTTGATTCAAAAGCTTTTTTGTGAATCCAATACGTACCAATACCAAAGCCAATCAGATAAATACCAGGCTCTTCAACTCTTTTGCCTTTAATATTAAATGCTATAATAAACCAGAAATACGCAATTCCAAGTCCTATCAGAACAATTGTCCAAAAAATTGCCCAGAACAGTTTATTTTTTCTTTCATTTTCAAAACCTCTAATTGCCGGGACTAAAACCTTATGGTATTTTTCATAAAAATTTCTTTTGAAAGTATTTAAATCATCAAATTCTTGCATAACTTTTCCAGTTTAAGATATTTTGAGTTTGTCAGGTACGTATATTTGATGTATTTTGTTACAAAAAGTTACAATTGGTTTTTTGCAGGCAATTTCAGTGTGAAAATTTTCTTTATATATACAAGGGTTGAAAAATTTGGAGTAATACGATTATGAAAAAGGGGAATTATTTCACCGGAAGTTTGGCCTGCCAAAGTCTTTGTGACTGTTCTTTATGCGATTTACCGATAGAGGTACAAACTGCAAAGACAGAAGAAAAACTTCCAAACAAATCTAAAAACAATACGCTCAAAAAGATTTTAGAAAAAGTAAGCGAAATAGTAGCTGCATAATGTAAAAAGCTGCTGCAATTTTAACAAAACGGAGAAAAATTATGCCGTCTTTATCAGATGATTTTCAAATACCAATAATGTATCAGGATTTGCGCAATCCGTCAGTAGGAATTGCTCCGCCTTTTGGTATGTATACAAATCTTCTTGGCGGTGTAAGAATGCAGGGCGGTTTGGAACAAGATAAATTCGTTATGCAAAATCGCCGTAAAAAAGATTACAATGCCATGAAAGCTGTCGGATTAGCTATTGTCGCACTCGGTTCTGCGCTTGTATTGAAAAATAAAGGCGTTGGAAAGTGGATTTCAACGAATTGGAATAGTGCTTCAAACTGGGTAACAAATTTTTGGAAAGGCCTAAAAGGTAAGTTTACTAAATCTGCTCCGGCATCTGGCGGAAATCCTTAAATAAATTTTTATACGCAGCCCGAATAAAATGCAGAAATTTAAATTTCTGCATTTTTGTGTTATTGTTATAAAAACAAGTTTAGACATTACAAAGGGGGTTAATATTATGGCAAAAGATTGCAGTTTTGATGTTGTTTCAGAATTCGACAAGCAGGAGCTTTTGAACGCGGTCGACCAGGCGCAGCGTGAAATTTCCTCAAGATTTGACTTGAAGAATACTAATTCTGAAATTAAATTAGAAGCAGACAAATCAATTACGATTACAACTGCAGACGAAATGAAATTGCGCAATATTTATGATATTTTGCAATCAAAACTCGTAAAAAGAAATCTAAGTATCAGAATACTTGACCCGCAGGGGATTGAAAACGCGTTAGGCGGAAATGTCAGACAGGTTTATAATTTGCGAAAAGGTCTTACTCAGGAATTAGCGAAAAAGATTTCTGCTGATATAAAGGACATGAAGAAAAAAGTTCAAGCTTCAATTCAGGGTGATTCAGTAAGGGTTTCAGGCAAAGACAAGGATGATTTGCAAGAGGTTATTAAAATGCTTCGCGCAAATGAAGAAAAATACGATTATCCTTTGCAGTTTACAAATTACAGATAAGTTAATAAGGTGTACCTTTTTAAAACTGTTTTCTATAAATAAAAGCTTTTGAAAAAATCAAAAGCTTTTTTTATTAGTGTGTATAATTTTTGTAAATCAATCGAATTTTAATGAATTTCCGTGATGTTATTTTTATCATCAACCATAACTACTGTAGGTTTGTGTTTTTCGATTTCTTCCGGCGTCAGGTAGGTGTATGAAACAATAATAACCTTGTCGCCCGGCTGAACCTTTCTTGCTGCTGCTCCGTTCAGACAAATACATCCTGTGTCAGGTTTCCCTTTAATAACATACGTCTGAAATCTTTCGCCGTTATTAACATCCAAAATTTCAACCTTTTGCCATTCTTTGATATTTGCGGCTTTCATTAAAGTTTCGTCTATTGTGATTGAACCGACGTAATTTAAATTTGCGTCTGTAACTGTGGCTCTATGTATTTTTGAAAATAAAAATTCTTGTAACATTTTAATACCTCTGAGTTTATTTTAAAACAAACAAATTTAAAAATAAATAGCTAACTTTTAAGCGTTCAAAGAAATACAACCTGTTAAGGTTGCATTCTTCTTGTTTATTTAATGTGCCTAAAATATATTTTGCTTATAAACTTTATTAGAATAATTTTCTATTTGCGGGGTATCAACTTCAAATATATGAATTCTTGAAGGGCCTAAATCAACTCGAAGTTCGCCGTCTGCTGCCTGTAAAATACTTTCTTTTCCATAAGAAGGAAGAATATTTTTTATATCTTGGTCAGCTTTCAACGTTGGGACTTTTACAACAGCCGCAACTTCACGGTCAATATTTTTATTAGCAACAACAATCATTGTTTTGCCTTTATAATGTCTTGCAAATGCAATAATTTGATCGTTTGTATCGCCGAGTTTTTCAAGTTCTATAAAAGAACCTTTTGTAAATACATTTTTATATTTGTCTCTTGCTTCAAACGCCTTTGTCATAAATTCGCCAATTTCCGGATGATTGCCGCCGGGCTTTCTTGATAGATTAAAGATATCAAGTTTTCCGTAATGAACGGTCATCTCATGATTGTCTGTCATTGTTACAGGGTTAAATTTATCTCTGTACGGGTAATCATAGTAGTCTCCTGACTGAAAACCGTCAACTATATACGGATTTAACATTGGTAATGATATTTGTAACCCTGTTGTAAGGTTACAATAATCAACCCCGCCATGAAACATTGGTGAAATATCATCATGAGTAGCAAATGAACCAATTAACGATTTACCTTTTTCAAGCCTGTATGACATATCAAGATTGTCTTTTACATAATCTATAAAGTTTGAGGCTTTTGGAAATTCGTGGAAAATATGATACTGTCCATAAATCAAATCAAAGCCTGCTCTTAATGAATCTTCAGGCCTGTCAAAGGGCATATTTGCCTGAGGTGAAGCATCTTCATAAGTGTAAGTTTCGGCAAGCCAACCGAATTGCGGGTCACGCATTCTTGAATAAGGAATGATAATGTCCCAGAATTCAACAGGTTTTGCTCGTGAAACATCAGCTCTTATACCATCAATTCCGGCATCGATACACATATCTATATATTGTTTATGAAGTTCCAAAAGTTTTGGATTTAAGGTACGTTTCCCTTCATCTTCCCAAGGCTGAAACATTCTGATATCATTCCATCCTTGAGGTGTTTTTGCTAAACCATCGCGTTCTTTTGCCATAAGTTCAGGGCGTTCTATAAACATATCGTAAGATGCACAGCTTGGCATATCAAGCATTACTCGAATTCCTCTTTGATGGCACGCATCAACGAAGGCTTTTAACTGTTCCATTGGAGAACGTGGGTCATTTTCCTCAATAAGCGTCGGGTCTATTTTTAACATGTCCAGCGGTGCATATATTGAACCCGCTGTACCCATAGCTTTCATTTTTCCTGGCGGATGTATCGGGAGTACATGAAGAGTGTTAAACCCTTGAGCTTTAACTTCATCAAGTCTTTCTATTGCATTTAAAAGAGTTCCGTGTTTTTCGTTTCCGTCAATATATTCATTGCCGTTTGTATCTTTTGCGTTGAATGTGCGCGGAATAATAGCAAGAATTTTAGCTTCATTATTATTAAACATTTTACGCAAATCATTGTGATAATTTACAGGTGCAGATTTTTCAGTCTGTGTTACAGCCGGAGTGTTAATTCTTGCGAGGTTTTCAAGGTAGGCGGAAATCAGGCCGGATGCCGGTTTTGAAGGCTGTGTTTGAACAGCCTCCGCATTTTTATCGGGTTTTGTTTCTGGTCTGATTGTATTAAATTTAATTGATAAAAGGTTTGTTGTATTAAGCATTTATTTGTCCTTTATCTGTTTTCGCTATGGGAGAAGGCGGATTCATTCTGCCGAAGAAGAACTGTGACAGAACTGTTACTCCAAGAAGAACTGCACCTGCCGGTGCAAATATATTCATCCATTTACGGGTATTGTAAGCCTGTTTTCCATAATTTGATACAACTTCATCCATTGCAGCGCCAAGAAGATTAAACATTTCTTTGTCTGAGGTTGGTAATGCGCTGTCTCCTACCTTTGCAACGGTATTTTCAATGTAATTATATGTACCGAGTTTTCTGTATGACTGGTTTCTGTATTCTTTGAACTCATTTAACAGAGCCTTATTTTTACCAAAAGCTTTTTCTGTTTCATCCGAAATTGGGTCTTTATATGTTAAGCCCATTGTATCTATAAATATTTTACTGTTAAATGGCTGGTTAACTTTTCGGGCTTCGACACTTCTATGGAAGTATTTATAAACAGTTTTTCCGTTTACGAGTTTAATATCACTCATATCTTCCCAATTCGGATTTGGATTGGTCGATGCAAAGAACTTAGTCAGATAATCTGCTGTATGCGCGCTAAGGCCAATACCTTTAGATAATTCAACAACTTCTTCTTTTAATTCACGCGGAAGTTCCTTTATTGAATTCATATAAGATGTATCGCCGATAGCAACACGTCTATATGTATCCAGAGTATTAAGCATCCTGAAGAACGTACTTTTTACGCTGAATAATCTTTCTTTTGCCATTGATTTGTAAAGGTTTTTAACTGACCATTTCTTTGCACGTTCAGGAATGTCAATGCTGCGGCGAGGACCTACCATGTAATCCAAAAGGGTTTCCATATCCCCTTTATCCTTACCGGTAATGTCTACAATTTTGGTTTCAAAATTTTGGAACATTTGTTCTAGTCGTTTATCAAGCTTGCAGATTTCTTCAGGATTACTAAATATTCCATCATCAATTTCAGTCTTTTTAATTAACCTGTCAAGTTCCATAATTTGGTTTATTAAATCTGTGGTAATTTTTTTATAAAGAGGTTTTTCTGCAGTCAAATTGTCAAGGCTTGTGTGCAGAAGTTCAGTTGTTAAAAGCCTGTCTCCACGGGTTTCTGCAATTTGCTGCGGCGTAATTCTTAAATTTTTAACAAACATGTCAACAGTTTTGTTCCAGGAATTTGCAAGAGTTGTTTCTGCCACCTGTCCAACTTTGTGAAGGACATATTTATCCATTGCATCAACCTCTCCTTTAAATTCATTCATTATGTTAGTTAGCGTTCGGACTAATTTTTGATTTTTAGAGTCCAAAACTGCATAACGTTCTTTTGTTAATGCTTGATAAATCGGATTTTTATCGGCCGGGGCTGTTAATAACTGAATTATTTTCTTCTGGGTTGCGCGGTCTATTTCTTTATTCGGATTTGATTTATTATATTCAAGCATTTTACTGCGGATATCTTTTGTGAAGGTTTGGAATATTCTTTCCTGATTATCCTTTGTAATCTCATTGCCAAAAGAGCCTTGTTCAATTGAAAAATATGTTCTTAGCTGTTCTGCTTCCGGTATAAGGTTGTCAACAATTTCAGTTGCGATTCCTTTATCTAAAAACGCTTTTTTGGTATTGCTTACAAGGGCATTGATTGCACTGTCATTTATTACGGAAGAGCTGCTTTTAAGCATTAAACCCAAGTCTTTAGCTATTATTTTTTTTACGCGCGGATCAAAGCCGGTTGAGATTGCATCTGCAAGTTCATTTAATAAATCTTTTGTTAAAGGTTTATTTTGATTGACGGATATGATTTTTTCGGTCTTATTTTTGATTTCATTACTTTGCATGCCTTTTGAGGCATCTTTAAATTTATTTATAATATAGTTGTTTGCGTTATTTCTGTGAGCCGCAAGCGGTTTGGCAAGAGGTTTTTCTAATTGATTGCAGATAAGAGCACTCATAATCGGGGTTGCAAAACCTGCTGTAAGCATCCATAATGTATTATTTTGGATTGCGATTTTTTTCATTTTTTCCTGAATAAAATCACGGCGGTTTGGAATATCTTTTGGCACTCCCATTCTGTCACCTATTTTATCAATTTCTTTAGCTGAGTACAAATCCCATGGGAGAAATTGTGCATCTTGATAAAACGGTTTTTTGCGTCCAAAACTATCTTCATATTGCTGTTGAACATTAAATCCATGAATAAGCCGTGCAGGAAGTTGAATTGCAATTTTCGGCCATAAGGCCATGGAGGCAAAGAATGACCCAAGGCCGACAAATTCCATCGTTTTGGTTAACGGAGTTTGTCTTTTCGTGAACAAAAATCCTGCAATGCCAAGTCCGCCGATTTTCATTCCTAAATCGTTCAATTTACCAAGCTGGTGGTCGTTCGCCTCGCCTTTTATGCTTCCTTTAAGTGCATTAACATCATATGCAAAACCTTTTGCAATTTCTACAGGAGCGTATAATATATTACTTTTTATAAGCCTTCCCTGACCTTTTAGTGGTTTTATAAAAGTTTTGTTTGCAAGCTCATGATGAATATCAAAATCCGGCGCTTCTTTTTTAGAAGGCGGTGTGTTTTGAGTATGTATGAAGTTTTGAATTAGGTTTGTCTTCATATTAGTTCACCACGTACTTTCTTTCTTTTTCTATAATGTCAGCGCTGTCAAGTTTAGAAGGTTTTTGCGAACTTGACATTACGTTTAGAACTCCTAGTGCGGAGGCTGCAAGAGATGTAAATATCATTGCTTTACCTGTATGCTTTCCAATCTTAGAGCCGTCGCCGAAATATAGTGATTCTAAACTTCTTACAAGGCTTTTGCCAAAGATTGATAATGATTTTTTAAATTCCTTGCCTTTCCAAAATTTAAAGGTTGCAACATTGAAATATTCTTCCCAGGGTTTCTGGAAAGCTAGTGCAACACCGGTTGCAGCCCATAGATATGATGAAATATTTTGTGCAAGTTTTGATTTTACAACAATTTCTTTAATTCGCGGTTTTGCTTCCTGATCCGAGTCTTTTAAATCAGAGCCAAGCCCGAGTTTTTTGCAGACTTTGTCATAGTAGGCATTACGTGGCTTTCCGCTTTCTGCTGACATATAAAGCAAATCCCAGCGCGGAAATTCCACACTTTCAAAAACTTTGTGGTATTCAATGCTTGTAATATCTGTGTCGTTTATATCATCAGGAAGTTCGTAGTTTACTTTTGCATAAGGAACTTCAGTATCAACACCAGTCAAAAGATGTATTGGTGTTGTTATAAGCGGTTTTGACATGCTTTTGGCAAGTCCGTAAAATAACACGCCAAGAGCCATGTGTTTTCCGAGCGGGCTGGCTTTTTGTTTTGATGTGGCGTCTGCAAAATGTTTGTTGGCTGAATTGAATATTGACATCAACATACCACTTCCGATTAGATATGGAACCTGCCCCATTGTCAGAAATTCATAAAAGTTTGCGTTACGGTTTCCTTTTAAGCCTTTTGCCGGATAAAGCGTAATTGCGTTAGTAAATTTATCCATTCCAATGCGAAAACGCGTAGAAAAATTATTTGGTAATAATGTATCATTAGTATATTTTTTGTTATTTTCTCCGGAAGCTTCCGCAGAAAAACTTTGCTTGTTGTGTATGTTACTTACCGGTAAAATCATTATTACTCCACAAAATCTGATGATGGTATATTAATATTCCTGAAAGAAATATTTTGTTAGTTTTGTTTTCAGTATTTACATTTTTTTACAATTGTTGATAAATCTACGCTATGGCAAATTTATCCGTAAATTTTGAAGAAAACGAAGGCTCCGGCGCCTGCTAAAATACAGTACCACCCGAAGATTGCAAGTGAAAATTTTGATATAAATTTCATGAAATATTTTATGCACAAATACCCTACAACTCCCGAAATAATTGTTCCTGCAATTATAGCAGTCCAATTATATGTCATGGCTTCATGAATATCAATTTTCACAAGCGGATAAACCATAGACGCTCCCAGTATAATCGGTATGCTCAACAAAAAAGAATATCTTGCGGCTGTTACTCTATCCAAACCAAAAAATAATCCTGTTGCAATTGTCCAGCCCGAGCGTGAAAATCCGGGAAGAGCGGCCAGACCCTGCGCAAGGCCGATTAGAATTGAAGTTTTGATATCGACATTTTCTCGTTTTGCGGTGAAGTGTTTTGACATGTATTCACTTGCCAGAAGCACAAACCCTGTTATAAAAAGCAGAATTCCGACAATGGAGGGCGAATATACGAGTTTTTCAGCAATATCTTTTATCGGAAGCGCAAGGGCAACTGTTATTACTGTACCTAAAGCTATATAAAGCCCGAGTTTTGCTTTTTTATCAGACCAGTCTTTTGTTTTTAGAGCATGCCACATTGCCTTTAAAATTTCGGCGATATCTTTTCTGAAAAATATTAATACGGCAACCAAGGTTCCCAAATGCACCATTATATCAAAGAATACTTCTTCGTTTGAATGCTGTACGATTTCAATGCCTTTGAAAACTTTGTAAAAATTCGAGGTGAATACAAGGTGCGCCGAGCTTGATATCGGAAGAAATTCACTTAATCCTTGTACTATTCCCATTAATATTGCCTGTATCAAATTCATTTTAAAAATTACTCCTCTTCATAATAGCTGGCGCAAGATGTCTGTGTTTCCCAAACTGAAACTTTGCTTAATTGGACAACTCTTTCTTTTAGTTTTGAATAAATGAAAGCCGCAATCATTTCAGAAGACGGGCTTTCGTTTTTGAAGGCCGGAAGTTCGTTAACATCCTTATGGTCAAGCAAATCTAAAACCGCGTTCAATTCACGTTTTAAAACTTTGTAATCAATCAAAATGTTACTTTTGTCTAAGGTTTCGCCTTTTACAAAAACTTCTACCATCCAGTTATGTCCATGCTGGTTTTCGCATTCACCGTCGTAATTTAGAAGATGGTGCGCTGCTGAAAAAAATGCCTGTGTTTTTATTTCGTACATAATTCCTCCGCCTATATTCTTAAATCGTTTTATAAATTCTGTGTTTGGTTTTTTACAATAAGCTCGCAAAACTCTCTGACAGCTCCGCGTCCGCCGTCTTTTGCAGAGATAAATTTTGCAATGTTTTTTACTTCTTCAACGGCGTCATTAGGGCAGCCGGAAAGTCCGGCTTTTTCTAAAATGCAAATGTCAGGCAAATCGTCTCCCATATAAGCGGCATTCTCCATTGAAAGATTGTATTTTTCTAAAATTTCTTTCAGAGTTTCGAGTTTATTTTTTGATCCCTGATGAATTTCTTTGAACTTAAGATTTTCTGCTCTGTGCTGAACTGTTCCGTTGTTTCTTGCTGTGATTATGGCCGTGATTATACCGGCGTTGTTTAGCATTGTAATGCCTTGTCCGTCTTTTGCATTAAAGGTTTTGTATTCAACTCCGTTTTCATCATAAGTTATGCTGCCGTCTGTCATTACGCCGTCAACATCAAACGCGCAGAGTTTAATTTTTGATGCTCTCAATTCCAAATCCTTCATTCTTAAGCAACTCCGGCTTTCAAAAGGTCATGGATATGGATTACGCCGACCGGTCTGCTGTTTTCATCAACGACCGCAAGCGCTGTGATAGAATATTTCTCCATTAAGTTCAATGCGCTTGCACCGTATGAATCCGGAGAAATACGTTTCGGATTTTGGGTCATCACTTCTTTTATCAAAAGGTTAGAAGTGTCATGATATTTTAATAAAGTTCTTCTGATGTCGCCGTCTGTCAAAACTCCTGTCAGAACTCCGCTGTTGTCCAAAATCATTGCCATGCCGAGTTTGTATTGAGTAATTAGTTCGATTACATCTGTGAATTTATCGTTTTCGTGTGCAATCGGAAGTTTTTCTTTGTCAGCAAGCATTAAGTCTGAAACTTTGTATAAGAACCCTTTGCCGAGCGCTCCTGACGGGTGGAAAATAAGAAAATCTTCTTCCGAGAAACCTCTTTTTTCCAGAAGACATACCGCCAGAGCATCGCCCATTGCTAAAGTTGCGGTTGTGCTTGCTGTCGGTGCTTTGTTAAGCGGGCAGGCTTCTCTTTCGACTGAAATATCAAGAGTAACGTCGCTGGCATGAGAAAGTGTTGAGTTGAGATTTCCTGTCATACCAATCATCATTACTCCAAAACGTTTAATAAGAGGAAGAAGGTTCAAAAGTTCCTGAGTTTCGCCGCTGTTTGAAATTGCAATAATAACGTCATTTCTGGTGATAATTCCTGAATCTCCGTGGGTGCTTTCTGCAGGATGAAGAAAATATGCAGGCGTTCCGGTTGAAGATAAAGTCGCGGCAATTTTACGTCCTATAAGACCGGATTTGCCCATTCCTGTTACGATTACGCGTCCTTTGCAATTGAAAAGGATTTCGATTGCTTTGTCGAATTCTTCGCCAATATTGTTTTTCAGTCTCAAAATTGAATTTGCTTCAATAGTTAAAACTTCTTTTGCCAATTCGTTAATATTTCGTGTCTGCATCATTGTAATACCCATACACACCTTCCTAATTAAATCTTAATTCAAGTATACAATAAAATCATATAAAAGTACTAAAAACATTTAAAATGTTAAAATATATTCACTTTTTTTCCGTCCTAAAAAATATGAATATGACAGAAGGCAAAAATTTAATATATCCCTCAGCTTCAAACCCTGTAAAAGCTGTTCAGGAAATAAAAAAACATCTTAAAAAGTCTGAAATTCATGAGATAGAACTTGATTTATCTTCAATGAACATTCTTGATGCGGTTAAAGTTCTGGTTTTAACCTCTTCTTACCTTTATAAAAAATCACCGGAGGAAAAATTGAGATTCAGATTTGTTTCTTCGGACATAGAAAATATTCTTTCGTCATTTTCTCTTACGAATTTGGAAATGGTATAAAATATGTTATAATTAAAATGAAAATCTAAATAAACATAGAAAGGAGACTTGATGTGACTAAAATGCAAACTATGATTGAATTTCAGGGGGGGGGGGGTAGCTTATAATCCAGCTCCTGTAAGGGTTTTCTCTAATTTTACGTGGTTGGGTTTATTGGTGTCGTTCATGGGAGATTTATTTTCTTTAAACAGCTCGCCAGCTCGCTATCGTTTCGAAAACAAATCACCCACGAACTTCTTCGCGAAGAAACAGAGTAAAAATGAAACGGACTTTCCACCTCTCAAAAATCCCGCCTTTACCCTTGCCGAAGTCCTCATTACCCTCGGCATCATCGGAATTGTCGCGTCCATGACCCTTCCAAGCGTAATAAACCGCGCTAATGAAAAACAATGGCAGGTAGCGTATAAAAAAGCATATTCAACAATTCAACAGGCTTTTTTGAGAGCGCAGGAGAATGGGGAAATTGTGGATATCACTGCAAAAACTGTTGTTAATGGAGTAGGATATACACCTGCTATCGGTGAAAACTTTAAAACCCTTTCAAAATACATAAAAACTACTAAAACCTGCTTTGATAACAATCCGGAGGAATGCTGGGAGTGTAATAATGGGCAGGCAGGAATTGGGTCTGCGCCGGATTGGCTGGGTTGCAGGGCAAATAGCTATGCATTTATAGATTACTCAGGAATTGCCTGGTATCTATATCAAAATACCGAATATCCGATACTTGTTGACGTTAACGGCTTTAAAAATCCAAATAAGTTAGGAAAAGACAGATTTGTGTTGATGTTTGGTGCTAACAATGACAATACTAACAAGTATTCCTCAAATGTAACCCAAATTCTGCCCAGAGAAGATATTATTCCCAAAGGCCGCTGGTGCCCTGATGGCAATTGTCTTTATCAATCCTGGATTTTAAAGTGAATAACAAAAACTCCCGCTTATTTTTTGCTAAGCGGGAGTTCTTGTTTCGTATATGTAGTAAATCTTACACGCTGACTTTTTCTTTTGACTTTTTAATGCATTCGATTAAAGTTTTTGCAACAGTCTGCTGTTCTTCTTTTGTAAGTTCAGGGAACATCGGCAAAGATACAACCAATTCGGTATCTTTTTCAGTGTGCGGCAAAGAGCCTTTTCCAACACCAAGGTATTCGTGAACTTTTTGTAAATGAAGCGGAACAGGATAATAAAGCATTGCGCCTATGCCGTTTTCCTGAAGCATTTTGTGAACTTCGTCGCGGTTCGGGATTTTAACTGTGTACTGGTGGTAAACGCAGTATGTATTATCAAGCTCTTTCGGCGTTTGGATGTCGGGGCATCCTGCAAAAAGTTCGTTGTAATAATAAGCGTGTTCACGTCTTTTTTCGTTCCATTCTTTAATGTGAGGAAGCTTTACTCTCAAAATAGCAGCCTGAACTTCATCAAGACGGCTGTTAACACCGATTTCATCATGATAGTAACGAACTGCACCGCCATGGTTTCTTAATGCGATTACGCGGTTTTTCAAAGTTTCATCGTTAGTCATGATTAAACCGCCGTCGCCCATTCCGCCGAGGTTTTTAGTCGGGTAGAAGCTTAGGCAGCCAAAGTCGCCGAAAGTTCCGACCATTTTGCCTTTGTAAAGCGCACCAACAGCCTGACAGCAGTCTTCAATTACATGTAAATTGTGGCGTTTTGCAACATCCATGATTACATCCATATCGCAAGGCTGACCGTAAAGGTGAACCGGAATAATTGCTTTTGTACGCGGTGTAATTGCAGCTTCTATTTTAGATGCGTCAATATTGAAGGTGTCAGGGTCAATGTCAACAAACACAGGTTTTGCACCGACAATTCCGATTGCTTCTGTTGTTGCAACGAAGGTAAAGGCAACTGTAATAACTTCATCGCCTGCGCCGATATTTAACGCTCTTAAGGCCAAATGAAGCGCGTCTGTTCCTGAGTTTAAGCCAACAGTAAATTTGCAGCCGTAAAAGTCTGCCATTTCCTGTTCAAAAGCTTTTGTATTCGGTCCTAAAATGTATGAACCCGAACGTAAAACTTCACAAACAGCTTTTTCAACTTCTGCACCGATTTGTGCATACTGACGTTTTGAATCTAAAATAGGTATCATGATAATCTCCTTCTTACTCTACCCATAATATTAGTTTACCACAAGTTAGAGCGGTCTTTATATAAACTTAATCTTGTTGCAAACAGTTCGCAAATATGTTAAACTTAATAAGGTGATTAAATATAAAAATATACAGAGCTAAATCGATGAAAAACCAGACTATGATTGAATTTCCGGGGGGGGGGGGCGTCCTGTAACC
>ENA-UOOA01003167-UOOA01003167.1-human-gut-metagenome-genome-assembly--contig:-P61old-NODE-3167-length-21099-cov-6.098983_pt1 | contig 21099 bp, 7 predicted proteins | sample MGYA00242467_ERZ724014 | MGnify/ENA metagenome assembly ERZ724014 | reverse complement strand
CCATTTATGCCCGTTCCATAGGAACTGCATCTGGACGATGCACTATAATATGCTCGTCCACCCCCGATACCTGCAGCATTATTTGAGTTCGCCTTTACCGTTGCATAATCGGTGATCAATACCTCGCCGTACTCACCGGTAAGATGCACATCTTTACTAGTGCTTTCGCCAGAACCAATACCTGCACCTCCACCATTTAAAGATTCTGCAGTTACATTCGCCGCACCGCGCAGAATAATTTTCCCACTCACGCCAGTACCGTCTGCAGATACACCGCCACCTATGCCTGCACCATAATTTATAGAATTTGCTATAACAGTGGCTGTGCCATCAATGATGATCTGCCCACTATGGCCAGTACCAACTGCATAGCTGCCACCGCCAATACCTGCGCCACCGGCACCGGTTGCCGTAACCATGCCACCGGAGATGTGAATTGATTCGCCTTCGCCGGTTCCAGTGCCGTTATCACCACCGCCGATACCCGCGGCAGAAGCGCCGCCATCTGCATTCACAGTACCGCTCAAAATTGTGATGTTACCGCCGCTAGTCTTTTCATTGCCACCGATGCCTGCACCCCCTTGGGCACCCTTCGCAGTCAATTCATCAGAATCCGTGTCAGCAGAAATGGTCACGGCTGCACCACTGGGAACGGAAAGTCCAGCCTTAGTGTTGCCACTTTTCAATGTCACCGTGCCAACCAATTTTAACAGAACCGATGCACCCGCCTCGATGGAAAACGCACAAGCACCGGAAACACTGCTAACATCAATATCAACATTATTCATCGTGATCTGATGTGTACCATTCTCCACGCTGATAGTATTAGTGAGGTTAGATTTATCGCTCTGCTCGATCGTATACGCGCCGGTAAACGGGGTTTCGTCCCCGCCGCCCTGCGTATAGCCTGTGGCAGAGATCGTGATGCTGCCCTGCGACAGATCCAGTGTGACCGTCTGTGCCACCGGCGCATTGGTGTCCTCCGCGCCTGTGTCTGCCAACATGGCTGTCTCTTCATCCGCCGCCAGAGCCTGTACGGCGGTCATGGAGAACACCATCGCCATGCTGAGCAGCAGCGAAATGAGTTTCTTCATCTGGTTTCTCTCCTTTTTGTTGTTTTTATCATCCCGGCGGCAGCGCCGCCGCAGAATGTTGGGTCAAGCCGCCCTTATCGGGCGGACACCTTGACGAGCACCGACAGAACGCTGCCGGTGGGCGCGCCCTTTGCGTCAAGCCAGAACAGCTTGAGGGTGAGCACCTCTGCGCTGTTGACCGCGCCCCACGTCACGGTCGTTTTTCCCTCTTTGTTCACCGGCGCTTGTCCGACTGCCAGCTGCCTGCCGTCCGCGCTGAAAAACGCCGCAATACAGCTCACGCAATTCGACTCCGGCACGTTCACCGTGACTGAGTTTTTTCCGATGTTCACGATCGTGTCATTTGGCGCATCGGTGACCGTAACGGCATAGGTCGAGAAATGCGACAGCGTCAGCACAGCGTTTCCGTCGCGGTAGCCCACCTCGACCGGCTCCTTTTTGCCGTCGGCAAGATACCACGCCTGCAGCACGCCCTGCTTCGTCCATGTGAACGGGACGGAGATGGTCACCTTGCCGTCAAAATTGTGAATTTCCGTTCCGTTTGCTGTCAGGCTCACATCGAGCGCCTTGCTCTGCACCGTGCTGCCGATGATTGCGGCTTGATTGCCACTCAGCGCGTCGTCGGTGCTGACATGCAGCTGAATATCAGCGCCGTTCGCCATCTCGATGACCGACTGCATCGCAGTCTTGTCCAGCGTGACCACCGCGTCCGCCATCTTGATTGACAATGCCTCCACTTTCAAATCAAGGACATTGTTCACGGCGCTGACGGGCAGGATCACGTCGCGAGGAGCATCTTTCAACTTGGACAGGTCAATCTGTACCGTGCCGCTTTTTTTGAGCTGCTCTCCGAGCACGGCTTGATCGACTGACTCGATCTTCACCGTGCCGTCGTCCGCTTTGGTATAGTAAGCGGAGTTGTCCTCCGTCTTATCGCCGATGCGCTCCCACTGGGCAAAATACGTCCAGATCTGACCAACAATGGTCGTATCTCCGGTCAAACGCTCCGCAAGATCTTCCGCCGCAGTCCGATTCTGCTTTCCTGCATCATCCGTACTGTAGGCGTCAATGCGATATCCATCCCTCTGAAATGCGTCTGTAAGCGTATCCGCCGTCACCCGCAGATCTGCGCCAGAAGATTCGATCACATAGTACTTTGAATCTTTTGTCGTCACACCACCGTTGCCGTCTAAAACAACTGCCCCACAGGCAGAGGGCATATAGTACGCAACCAGCATTCTCTGCTCACCCGTATATGTATCGCCGGGACGGTACTGAATGTCAGGGCATCCCGTCATCGTGCGCTCCGTCTGCCAGCCGACAAACTTTCTGAACGCCGTATCTGGGAATGCCGGAAGCACGTCTCCCTCTTTGGCCTCTATCGTAATGGGATATTCTGCGCAAACATAGTTTTGAGCCTGATAGGTTCCAATAAAGTCCGCAGCAGTCTCAGATTCTCCGGCGAGCAAAGGTTCGAAAAAGCAAACTCGCTGCGCTTCGAAAGCAGGCCGTCCGTTGTCGCCCTTGAAAACGAGGGCTTGTGTATAGCTGTTTAAGCCGTCGATCCAAATATCCCCCATTGCCTTTACAGCCGGCGCCCCAGCGCCGCCATACACCTGCGCGAACAGCTTATCAGCCGCACTATGTCCATATCGATTGGCATAGATCCTTACATTGCCATCCGCCGAAATTGCAGGTTGTCCTGCCGCACCCGTGATCATTCCATCAAGATGGAGCGCAATGTTTCCTGAAACGCTGATCGGTTTTCCGGAGTAATTGCTGTAAATGTCGATTTCCGCCTGTCCCCAATTCCACTCTGTATGGGGATCATATGCCCAGCCAAGGCTTCGGCTGCCATGAGGGCGATCCGTCGAATAGGTTTTGCCATCTATCTCAAATGTTCCGGTCGCGTACTGTGCAGTAAACTCGGTCGAAGCAGAAATCTTGATCTGAGTTCCGGCCGTGTAGGTCTGCCCGTCGCTGCCCAGCCAGCCCGTGAAGACATAGCCCGATTTATAAGACTTCGGCAATTCAAACGTGCCGCCGCTGACAGGCACAGTACATATTTCAGAATATGTATATCCGCCATTCTCTTCATAGCAGCCGTAGTCCTTCAGCACTACGCCGATCTGCCCGTCGCTCTCCCACACAGCGTAGAGGTCCGCCTCAAACTCGTAGTTATACTCAAAGCAATACGCCGTACTGCTCGCCGCCGCATAGTCGATCGTCGCAGGATTTTCTGTCCTCGACCAGCCAAGCAGGCGTCTACCAGCGTTTGTAAACACGTTTGAGTATGCACCAAGGTCGATCGAATTGCTCTTCGAGCGCACAACATATAAGTTCTCCCCGGTTTCAGTCACGCCGTCAACGCCGTGCAGCATCAGCACACGATCCCGCATCTCGTAGGAGATGTAGGCTCTATTATCATAGGTGTCGTCCGTGATCGGCGCTGCGCTCTCCTTGTCCGTGCCGCCGCGGATCAGATAAGTCTGGTAGCGGTCCTTGATCATTTTGCCATAGGAGAGCGCGTTTGGGCTGCCTGTCGCTTCAAAGAAGCCATTCTCCCAGCACGAGATCTGCAGCTCCTGTGTGTAAAGTGCCGGACCGTTCTCGCCGCCGCTAATGTTCAGCTCGCCGTCCGCCGCCTCCAGCCGCATCGTCCTCCCTGCGCGCAGGGCGTACCCCTCGCTTGCGCGGACGCGCAGGTTGCCGGGGGTCAGTTCATTATTCATCCGCTGCCCGGCAACACTCACTTGCAGCGTTTCCTTACTCTCGATGCTCCCGCTCACCGTGTTGTTCGTTCCAAAAGCAAACACAGCAAGGCTCAGATCGGACACAATGCTGCCGCCGTGATAATCCATCAGCCAAAGCCGTCCTTCATCAGAATCGGCGTGATAATCATAGTTCCAGCCGTTGCCCCTGCATTCCTGCATGGCATCATATATTTTTCCGTCGATGGTGATATACTTTCCGCTCGGTGTGATCTTCTCCCACTGAGCGTAGAGGATCGTCTGATCGTCCATGTCCTCGGTCACGAGGATCTCATCATACGGATAAGACTTGCCTGTACCGTCCGCCTTGGTGTTATAGCCGGTCATCGTATAGCCATCTCTCGCAAATCGCGGGCAGACGTGATTTGAATCGCTCTCTGAAAAACTTGCCCACCGGCGAGTTACAGTACACTGAGCACCATTCACTGTATCCGTCATCGTACCGCCGTTGCCGTCGAAGATAATAATCTTGCGCGCATTATAAAACAGCATTCCGCCAAAGCGCGTGCCGGACGGCACCGAGACCGTTTCACCGGGGAAGTAAGGCTCGTTGGTATCGCTCTTCCGCCATAGTCCCATTTTGCTTTGTTGCACTTCCGGCAGCGTCACCGTTCCATCCTCCGCCATGGCAATGCTGCTGAAGCCCGCCTTGGTGGCACATGCGCCGGCATAGCTGCCCTGAAGGATCACATAGTTGCTCTCCGGCACTTTGAGCCAGACGGCGTAGAGCGTTGCATCGTCCAGCTGCTTCAGGTGCCCGGTCGCATCTGTGACGAGCTTTGTTCCTTCCTTATCCGCCGCCCAGCCGACAAGGGCATAGCCCTCCTGGGTAAACGGATACCGGTTCAGGTCAAGCTCCTCAACCGCGCGATACTCTGCAATGGTCATCGGCAGGCCCTGCAGGGTTCCGCCGTTGCCTTCGAGGGCAATCTGCTTCGTATCGGAATAGGTCATAAGCGTTGAACCATCGCTCGACATTTTGTATCCGATTCCGCTCGCGCAGGTAATCTTCGTATACTTTGCCACAGCCTGACGTCCCTCGATAATTACATTTGGCGAGCTGAGGTAAAGTGACGACGCATCTACAGCAACGGCGTTCTCCGCACTGATATGATATACCGCAGCAGAACCTTTTGTGGTAACACTCTCTGCCCGGATTGCTGCCACACCATTTGTCTTCACTGAAAACTGTGCACCTACCGACGCATTGTTCACAAGTGTCAGGCTGCCTGCCGCTTCGATCTGTCCAACGCTCACACCGTCAACAAATCCGAGCGTCAGATTTCCATCAAAGGCGATTCTGCCGCCGCTGTAGCGCGTGCTGTTCGTTATATCAATTTGGCCGTAAGTAGACGACGCACTCCCTCCGATATCTCTAAATCGCCAGCCTGTGCCGTAGTTCCAGTCATTCTTGCCAAAAAGGCCCGTCATATCGTCACTGTCGATGATAAGGCGCACGCCGTCTTTCAACTGATCAAGCAGCGCCCACTGGGCATAGAGGAACTGCACAGGCTCCATATCCGATGTAATTCTCATGTTGCCGGCCGGATATGCCGTGCCCGTGCCGTCCGCCTGCGTATTGTAGCCCGTCAGGATATGACCGGGACGGTGGAATCGCGGAGTGTACAGCGTAGCGCCGTCAGAGAAGTTCTGAAAGTCGCGTTTATTCGCGGCATATGCTTCGTTTCCGTAATAAACCGTCTCGGTGCCGCCGTTGCCGTCAAAAACCACCCGGTGATATCCGTTCCCGCTCGAAACAGGCTCAATGCGGAACTGCATCCCGCTTTTGGGGACGAACGCTTCCCCCTCGTAGTAAATTGCGCTCCAATTGTCTGCATTGTGCCAGAGCCAAAGTTTCACTTCCGGCGCTGTGCTGCTTTTTTGCAGCACGGGCATTTTGAAGTCGCCCGTCAGCTCCACACAGCAAAGGGTACCGACCCGGCTGATGGGATCGGGTATCTCACCCCAGCCGCAGGTGTCGAAAATCGCATAGTTCCCACTCTCCGGCACTTTGAGCCAGACAGCGTACAAAACGCCGCTGCCGATCTGCGAAGAAAGGAAACTATCGCGCCCGAACATTCTCGTCGTGCCAGTCGCGTCTTCCGACCAGCCGACAAGGACATAGCCATCCCGTGTGAACGGATAGTTCCTCAGGTTGAGCGGTTCTTCCTCAGAATAGACAACTATTTTCTCCTCTGTCATCCCATCCAGCGTGCCGCCGTTGCCCTTGAGTGTGACCGTCATGTTTTTCCGATAGCTATACAGTCCCGACATCAATCCATCGGCATTCTGATTGCTCCTATAGGCAATTCCCTCTTCGCAGGTAACTGGAAGACTATTAGAAACAGCAGGATTGCCCTCAATGCTCACATTACCGGAAGCAAGATATAAACTCTCCGCCTCAATCGCAGTCTTTGTATTAGATACGATCCTATAAATCCCACCCGTATTTGCTATGGCAACACTTTTAGCGCGAATCGCACAGCTGTCTTCCGACACAACAGCAGCAGAGGTACTATTAGCCGTAAGCGACAATGCTCCGCTCACTTCAATCTGGCTCGTGCTGACCGAAGCATCAAAAACGATATTTACATTATCCCGTTTGCAGACAATATTTCCACCGTTATAACCATCGCTCAAATGCAGCTCGCTCGTCGTATCATCGACACTCCGATATGTCCATCCCGTGCCGCTGCATTCAGTTGTACTATTCAGCAGATCACTCTTGTCCTCGCCGCCGATGACCAGCGATACATTGTCCTCAAGATAATCGTCAGCCTTCCACATAGCGTAAAGCGTTTCATAACCGAGATCCACAGTAATGATACCGTTTCTGTCCGCCACCCATTCGTCATTGTTCTCATCTTTTGTCCAGCCAACAAGGGTATATCCAGCTCTCGTGAACTTATAATTGCCCAAGGAAAGAGGGTTGTCCTCAGAATAGTTGACTGTTATCCTATTTTCATTTCCCAACGTTCCGTCTTTTCCATCAAGTGTAATCGTGTATATCTTTTTCTCATTCTTATCGATTTCCGCTTCATCCCTCGCCCGCGCAGGGATCAGCGTGAGCAGCATCACCAGGATCATATTCAGACTGAGCAACCGTATTTTTCGACTGTACATATTATCATTCCCCCTCTTTTGTATCGCGTTTATCAAGCAATGCCAGCGCCAGATAGAAATACGGCGCCGTCATGATCATACTGAATCCAAAAAACGCCTGTACCGAATAGCAAAACAGCATCGTTCCCAAAACAGCGGTGACTGCATCCTGACCGCTGCCGCAGACCCACTTTTTTGCCGCCGCGATCAATGCGCCAAGATAGCTTGCCAGCGCCAGAATGCCCTGATGGTACAGGATATTCAAATATTCATTGTGCGCAATGTCGATCCGCGCAACAATTGTGCCTCCCAGCACTTCATCGTAGCGCGAAAACGCTTCGATATCGCTGTACAGCATCGTGTCAGGCCCCGTGCCGAAAAGCAGATGCTCCGGCACTCTTTGCAGTACGCCTTTCCAAATGTGGAGCCGACCTGAGCCAAAGCCACCCTCCGCATTGCCGTGCAGAATCGCATGCAGTTCGTGGAACATACCGCCCAGGTCCGCAAAGTACACCACCGCAAGCATTGCCAATGCAACAGCCAGAAGTGCCATTGCCAAAGTGCGCTGCAATCTTTTCTCCATCGGCGCAATGACGGCGACGCTGACTGCTGCCCCGCCGAATACGCCGACAAATCCCGCCAGAACATCCATCTTGATGAGCACAAACAGCGCTAAGGTCAGCGGCGCAAGCAAATAAAAGCGCTGACGATCTCCGCTCCTCAAAATTGTCGCCCAGCACGCAGGGATCATCATGCATAGAAACGCCGCCACAAGGTCGACATTTCCGATCGTACCAAGATAGGCTCCGGAATAAGCCTTATAGGCATCCGCGTAGTTATATCCGGCTGGATAAAGCCCAAAAGGATTCCCGCCATACAGCTGTATAATGCAGATCACGCAGAAACCGCTCACGGATAGCGCCATTGCTGCAATCAGTACTTTGTCAGCCTTTCCATAGGCGCGCACGAAGAAAAAGCAGGCACAATAGATCGTGATCGTCAGCGCTCCTTCATAGCGGCCGACTCCAATGACCGTATCCAGAAAATACGGTGATAGCAGCGCGGAGATCCACGTTAGCAACAGATAGATCGCCAGCAGACGCTGTGTCCAGCTCGTCCGCTTCAGCGCTGAACGTATATCTCTGTGCAGTCCGCCAACAATTGCCGTCTCCGCCAGCAACAGCAGCATGATCGCCGCATAGCCGCCGCAGAGGAGCAAGAACACCCGGTATTTTTCCTCCGCGATCCCGCCGAATCCTTGTCTTCCAGGGTAAAGCAAAAATACCGTGACCATCAGGATCAGATAGATTTCTGTGACCTGTTCAAATATATTGCTTGTCCGCGTTTTCTTTGTCATACCCCACGTCCCGTTTTCATTTCGAAAGCTCAAACAGCATCTGCTCAAACCAACTCAATTTTTACTTTATCCCGCGAAAAAGCAGAAAACAATATGCTCGCTGCATAGTACCGGCATTTCGTTTCGCGCCATTCGGCACACATTATCTTTATAAAAAGGTACCGCAGGGGCAATCCCCTGCGGTACTTTGTCTCGTAATATGCTGGTCTGTTCGTCATTCCGAGGCGAGAAAGGCTCTCAGTTCTCCTCTTGAGGAACTTTTATTTTGCCAGTTCCGCAAAGCGCATCAGCATCGTGGCAACCTGCGCGCGGGTGGCGCTGCCCTGCGGATTCAGCTTGCCGTCCATGCCGCCGATCAGGCCGGTGGACACTGCCCACTGCATCGCCTCGACCGCGTAGCTGCTGACGCTGTTCGCATCGGCAAACACGCTCAGATCAGCGGTCGCGGGGCCCTTGACCATACCCTTGCTGACAGCGTAGCGGTACAGCATCGCCGCAAGCTGCTCGCGGGTGATCGTGCCGTTCGGCATCGTGCCGTCGGACACGCCGTTTGCGATGGCCCACTGCTGTGCCACTGCATACCACTCGCCGCTGGACGCGGTGTTCACGTCGCTCATGCGGGCGAGGATGGTCCAGATCATCGCGCGGGAGGTCGCAAGATTCGGCTCAAAGCCCTTGCCGGTGCCGTTCATCAGGCCGTTCACCGTCACATACTCGACGGCGCTGTAATACCAGTCACCCGGCTTCACATCGTCATAGGGATTGACGAACGCATTCGCTTCACCGAATTCAGACTTGATCGTGACCTTGCCCGCAGGCATCACAAAGCTGAACTTGCCGTTGCCGAGATCCGTCAGCGGCAGGGAGTTGCCATTCTGGTCGATGACCTCGAGGCTCTTGAGCTCCTGACCCTTGCCGGGATTCGCGGTAATGGTCACCGTGGTGCCCTTCGCCGCGTTGGCGGGAGAGACCGTGACAGTGCCATTATCGCTGCGGCCAACCTCGACCGGGCTGCCGATGGGGCCGACATAGACCGGGCGCACGCTGACAGTCAGCTTGCCGTCTGCCGTGACCAGATCGTACTTCGCTGCATCCGCCGCAGGCGCCTGATCGAAGGTGATCACATACTCGCCCGCCGTCTTCATCGGGTCGGCCTCTGCTTCATGCACGAGCTTGAGTGTCGGCTCCTTCGTCAGCTTATCGCTGTCGACAAGGCCGGTGACCTCATAGGTCAGCTCGGGCTGCTTCTCGCCGACGTAAGCGGTCTTGTCGTCCGCCTTAACGGTCAGAGGACGCTTGGCGATGGTGACAGTGATTTCCTTGGTGGCAGCGGCGTAATCATTCGTCTCGGCCGCGGAGATCTTGATCTTGGCTTGGCCCGCCTTCTTGATGGTCACATTGCCGCTTGCATCAATATCAATCACATCGTCACCGGAGATAACACGATAGTTCAGCGCGCCAACCGCGGTGGCGTTGACTTTCACACCGGTATCGCCGTAAGTAGCGCGAATATTGCTGGCAGTGATCGTCTGAGTATCCTTGGCGGCAACCGTGACGGTAACCGTGATGGTATAATCCGCATAGTTCGTGCTGCTGACGGGAATTGTGATCGTAGCCTTCTTGCCAGCCTTGGCAGCGCCGTTCGCAAGTTTGGCGCTCAGCGTGCTATTGGCAATGGAGGGCGTACCATCAAAGATACTGTCAGCATCCGTAGTGGAAATTTTACCAAAGCTGCAGCCCGCGGGCAGATTCAGCGTTGCGAGGTTCAGTGTGGCAGTGTTGCCGTACTTTGCCTCCATATTGGCAGTAACATTCTCGTGAGATGCCTTGGCAATCGTGACCTTGCCGCTCTCATACACTCTGTTTTTCAGCGTGTAGTTCTTCACGGTATCTTTGAGGGTCACGGTGACGGTAACATCCTTGTTCTCACCAGCGTTGGCATCGGTCATCGCGCCGGTCGCGGTGTAGTCCGTATCGATGGTCAGCTTTTCGCTATTCTGAAGGCCATTGAATGTCACGGACTTCACCGTTACAGCTTTCTCTCCGTTATAGGTGCGGTTTTCAAGCGCAACGCTCTCAATCGTCAATTCAGCGGGGGTGATGGTCCACGTCTTGGTCACAGTGCCCGTGTAGTTGCCCTTACCGGTGACGGTCACGGTGTAGGTGCCAGCATTCTGACCCGTAGTCTCGCCGCTAACGGTATAGTCACTAGACGTTAAGCCAGCAAGCTCGGCCGTCACGGACTGATTCTGGCCGTTATAGGTCAGCGAATCCTGATTGAGCGTCACCGTCATACCCTCAATGCTCTTAGCCGTGATCTCAAAATTGATTGTTTTGGTATAGAAGGTATCTGCGGTCTCGCAGGTCACCGTCACCTTGTATTTACCAACGTTCGTCGGTGCTACTGTGCTGGAATCATAAGTGGTTCCATCCACTCCCTCGTAGCTATAAACAAGATCCGTGCTGTCCTGAGGTTTTCCGGTCACGGTCGGCTTGATTTCGCTGCCGAAAACGACATTGTTCTGTTCGACCTTCAGCGTTGTCGTATTTTCGCTCTTATTGGTAACGGAAATGGTCTTTTCCTCGCTCTCTACGCCATTGACCGTTGCCTTAAGCTTATAGTCTACGGCATCTGCACCATACTTAACGGTCAGCGTCGCAACGCCGTTCGTCTGGTCAAGCGTTACCAGCTCACTGCTGCTATCAAACGTATAGGTCGCATTCTTGGCCTTGTCGGGCAGTTCAAAGCCGTATTGGTCAAAAACCGTAACGGTGTAGGTCTTGGTATTCACACTGCCCACGGTCTTCGGAATCATAATGCTGTTATCGCCGTTCAGCTGGACGGTCGTGACAACGGCATCCGCGAGTTTGAGGGTAAGTTCTGCCGTTTGCGTCATCGCCTTACCATCATAGGTTGCAGTAAGCGTGACTGTTTTTTTTGCGCGGTCATCCTTCGAGAATCGTTGTGCCGCATCCTTGCTGACGCTCACCGTATAGCTGCTGCCGCTGCCCGTAACCGCGATTCCCGTCGTCGGGGAAGCAGACCAAGTTACCGTGGGTGCATCCGCCGCAGCAATTCCACAACCATACTGGTCAACAAACGTAACTGTCAAGCTATTCGTCACGGACGAATTGTTAGCAGGAACCACAAATTCATTTTTGCCATCAGTCCAAGTGCAATCAGAAATGCCCATGGCTCTAGCCGCATCGCGCGTGAGGGTGATCGTCTGTTCGGCAGACTTGCCGACGCAGGTTGCCTTGACCTTAAACGTGCAGGTCAGCTTACCACTCTCTTCCGTGAAGCTGTTCTTTGCCGCCTCATTGGTAAGGACGAGCTTGCCATCTACAATCTTAACTCCAGTAGGTGCTGCACCTTCGATTTCCCATGTAACCTCGCTGGGACTCTTGATCTCCACACCGTACTGGTCATAAACCTTGCAGGTCAGATCTTCCGGTCTGCTGCCGCTATAGGGTACAGCAAACGTATTTTTGCTTGTGATCTCCACGCTGGTTGCGGTGGATTTTTGACGCGTCAGCGTAAACTTGAAATTTTGCGTCTTGCCGTCGCAGGAAGCGATAGCCGTGAATTCCAGTTTGTTATCAGCAAATCCGTCGTTCGCGGCGACGCTGCTGCTGATAACGAGCTTGCCATTTGCGTCAATGGATACACCATCAGGCTTGTCGTTGCCGAGCGTCCACGTAACCTCTGCGGCAGAAATTATCTCACCATACTGGTCTTTGACCGTGACAGTGGGGAACTCAACACCCTCCGGCACTTCGTGGTTGGTCTTATCCACGGTGGGAACCTCAAATGTGGTCTTAGCATTTTCCGCAAGTTCAATGCTGCTGACTCTGGATTTCTCGCGCTTGACAGTCAGCGTTGCCGTATTCTCTGCCTTATTCTCTCCATACGTTGCCGTAACCGTGAAATTCTCGCCAGTGGTGTTCTGAATCGTGTCTTTCGCTGCGGCCTTCACGGTAACTTCGCCAGTGGAAGAATTGATAGAAACGTTATTATCGTTAGGAGCAATGCTCCACATCACGCCTTCGGTCATTGTCTCGTCGTACTGGTTAGTGACTGTGGCAGAAAAACTTTCTTTGTTCTCGCCAGAAGCAGGGACTGTCATTCCCTTGCTCTCCGGTGTGACAGTGACCGTGTAGGTCTCAGGGGCGCGCTCGACCTTGAGCGTTGCATTTGCGCTGCCAGTCGCCGTGGTGTCATCGCCCGTGGCGGTGATGGTATACTCGCCCGCCTTGGCGTTCTTGGCAACGGTGATCACACCGGCGTTGCCGATACTGACGCCGCTGTTCGCCGGAGCAACCGTCCAGTTGACCTTGTCGGTCAGGATCGTGCCCTGCGCGGAGGCCGCCGTGGCGGTGACGGTCGCACCGGTTGTGCCGTTGACGGTGACACTACTCTCATCCAGCGTGACCGCGTTCAGAACGGGGGTAATGCCGTTGATAGTAATGGTGGCCGTATCGGTGTATCCAACATTTTCAAACTGATTCTTGTTATTATCCTTATAAATAAGATTCTCATATTCCGAATCGAATCGAATCACGGTCTCAGAAGACTCTGCTCCATCGTGAACTTTGAACGCAATCTTTGCAACAGAAATCTCCTCATCTACCGCCAAGTTATAGATTAAGCCACTATTAGACGATATCGTGACATTCGCCTTTCCTTGCGTCCTGTTACCAAAGCCGAGGGCCCAGTCTAAATCCTTATTTGCTACGGTGGTCCCTTTAATAGTACAAGCACTATTAGTAAAAGGTGTTTCGCCTGTAGCTTTTGGTTCTAATACTTTAGAATCATAAAGCAATCCAAACTGACCACAGCTGATTTTTGCAACTTCACCCGTATTATTCTTAATGCCAACAGTTACAATTACAAATCTCCCCGCATCTACTGCACTCGGTTCAGTTGAGATGGTATACTCTAATGTTCCCGATGCCGACGCATCGATATACACCATACTCAACAACATAACAAGCGTCAGCAGAAAGGATATCGCTCTCTTTCCTACTTTTTTCATCACTTATCATACCTTTCAGTCAAAGTTCTTAATATTTCCAACAATAAAATTCAAAATCATTTGTGCATCATTTACACGCACATTACCATCTCGCGATACATCCGCCGCCAAGCGTTGTGCTTCAGAAAGTTCCGTGTTACCCACAATGTAATTCAGAGTAATCTGGGCATCGTTAACTCGAATATGTCCATCATCGTCCACATCGCCCAGCGTGTACTTCTTGTCGTACTCAAAGCTCGCGACCTGACTTTGCGCAAATGCCGTGCCGCCTCCCACGAGGTAGACGTAGTACTTGCCCTTGGTCAGTTCCTTGGGGTAGGCGGTGAAGTCCACGCCTGTGGTCGTTGCCGCCATCTGGTCGATGTAGGCGATGTTGTCCGCCGTCGGCACACTCGGCGCAGAGCCGTCCGCATTGCCCTTGAGCACCAGCAGCAGATACTGCTGATCTTTCGTCAAATTTTCAGCTTTCACGTCGAACTTGACCGCGTTGGCGTAATAATCAGTATATTCCGTGCCATCGACAGTATCTGTCGTCGCCTCAGTATTTGGCTTCAGCGTCACATTGGAGCTTTTGATATTGTAGATGCCGCCTTTGACGGGCTCGCTGTCCGCCGCCAGCGCGCCCACGCACAGCAGTGCCGACAGGATCGCCCCCAGCAGAAGCGACCGCAATAGTCTCTTCATACAGTTCCTCCTTTTTCTATGTCAACTTTTTGCTCACTTCGCGTAACGCACAAAGATCGCCGCGACCTCCGCGCGCGTGGCAGTCGCCGTGGGGCTGACGGTGGTCGGGCTCGTGCCGTTGACCACGCCGTTGTAGATCGCCCAGTACATCGCAGTCTTTGCCCACGGCGCGATCGCGCCGCTGTCGGTAAACTGGCTGTCATATGTGGCGGTGAACATCGTCTCCGCGCCGCTCTGCGAACCGCTGTAGCGGAAGAGAATGGTCACGACCTCCTGACGGGTGATCTTGCCGTCGGGGCTGAACGTGTTCGCGCCCGTGCCGTTGACATAGCCCTTTTCCGCCGCCCAGTTCAGCGCATCGCGGTACCACGCATTTTGCGGAACATCGGTGAAACCGGCCGCGGTGTTCGCCGCGGGCTTATCCGCCATGCGGTAGAGCATGGTGACGAACTCCGCGCGCGTCAGCTGGCGGTTCGGCTCGAACTTTCCGCCGCCCATGCCGTTGACATAGCCGAGCTGCGCGGCGCGCTCGATGCTCTCATAGCCCCAGAAGGACTTCGGCACATCGAGGAAGGTCTGCCCGGCGTTCTCGCCGGGATTGGAAGGCGCTGCCGGCTCATCGCCCTTCGGCTGCTCCGGCTTTTCCGTGCCGGAGGGCTTCTGCGGCGAGTCCGCCGCAGGAACGTTCGTGCTGATAGAAGCACCGTTGGCATCGCTGAACACGGCGTCCTTGAGCGTAAAGCCGGTCTCGCCCGACTTGAGCACCTTGAAGGTGAACACGCCGATCGAGCCGTCGCCCTTCGCCGGTGAGGTCGCCGCCGCGGCGACGATCGCGCCGTCTGCCGCGTCAGGATTGGCGGCCGAGAGCGTGCCCTTGAGCACATCGCCCACCGAGGCGCTCACGCAGGTGACGACCGTCTTGTCGAAGGCAAGCGTATACTGCGCAGCGCACAATCCCGGATTGCCGGAGATGTCCACCTTGACCGTGAACGTCTCACCCACCGCGGGCAGCGAGGCCGGTGCGTCGATCTTCAGGCTCGTCCCGGCGGCATAGGCCGGCAGGCTGAGCATAGCGATCATCAGCACCAGCAGCAGGCCGCGCCTGATGAAATTGTGTCTTTTCATTCTCTTCCTCCCCTGTTTTCAATGTTGTTCTGTTCTCCATCCGGAGAACAGAAAGGGTGTACACCCTTTGCCGTTGTATTCATTTTATTTTCCTGCCGCCGAGGCATTTGGCATCGCTTGCAGCGCCGCGCACAGCGGGGAATAATCACCGCCAGCATCCATCAGGAAAACGCGCATTTCGGTGACGTCTTCCTTTGCCGCGGCAGAAAGGGAAAGCTCTCCCACGCCTCCGGTGAGCGTCATCGTTCCCGCAGCAGACAGGCCGACCAGCCGTCCGCCCTGATACAGCGCCAGCATCGGCTCAACCGTCGAAACCGCGTTACCCGACGAAAAGTGTTGCAGATCAGCAACATCCACTGCGACGGTGTATGTCTTGCCCGATGATGTGCTGTCGACCGAGCAGTTCTTCTCGTCGACCACCGCGGTCACACCGCTCTGCTTTTCAATCGTGGCCGGACGGACATCCACAACGGAAATAAGCGTACTGCTCTCTCCGTAGAGTTTTACCGAGTCGAAATCAAGTTTTTTCCCATCCGTCGCGCCCGAGAACTTGATGACCATCAGCTGTTGTTCATCGGTACACGGCAGCGCCGAGGCCCAGGAAACGTGAATTGTGCCGCCTGCATTCTTGATTTGATATTCTGCGATGCTCGATTCCACCTCTGCCGTCATCGACGCGTCAAAGTGCAGATCAAAGTTTCCGCCGCAGGCCACGCCGCGGCCCTGCAGCACCACAGCGACCGTCGCTGTGCCGTCATCCTGCAATGCACCGCCGACGATCCAGAGCTTCGGGTCACGGCTGGACGGGGCTGTCACGCTGATCGTGCCGTCCGTGACCGAGGTGTCCAGCGGCTGTGAATTCTCATCGTACAGCCGCACATCCGTCAGCCGGACGGCGGAGTCCGCCTGTTCTTTACTGATGGTTTGCAGCACGATGGTGCACAGATTGCCGTCTGCTATCTCCTTCGTGGAGCTGAACGCAACACTGAGCACACCATCTTTTTTCACGTTGTAGGTCATGACCGCGCCCTTAAGGCTGTCCAGCGCCTGCACCGAACGCACTTGAAAGCACTTCGGATCGTATGTAAACGTGAAACTGCCGCCCGCCGCATGCAGGCCGCCGTCCAGACGGACCGTCACGCCAACGGCCTGATGCTCTGCCGTTTCGCTGCTGCTCAGACCGAGATGCGCCGTCTTTTTCGCCACGCTGCCCGCAATCGCGCTCGCATCCACCGGCACACCATTTGCATTGTACAGCCTGAGCTGCTCGGCTGAAACAGCGCTGCCGCCCGTCGGCGTGTCGGCGGTGATTCGGAACACCAGTTTGCAGAGTACGGTGTCCTTAATCGGTTCTGCCACGCCGGTGAACGTTACGCGGACTGTGCCCTCGTCGGCACCATTGACAACGCAGTAGATGGAAGGCGCTGCCTCCGAGTTAGCCGACACAAGCTCCAGCACTTTACTGTCATAGCGAATGGTAAAGTTTCCGCTGTAAACATCGTCGCTTTTCAGTCCGACGGTCACATCGACCACCTCGCCTTTTGCGCCGCTCACGGTCGAGATCTCGACCGTGCCCGCCGCAAACACCTGCTGCGGCGCAGCGGCTGCTCCGAACAGGAGCAGCACTGCGAGCAGGCAGGATAAAACGTTCTTTTTCATCGCGAGCCCTCCGTCAGTTCAGGCTGTCGATGAGTTTTGCATCGTAACGAAGGATCTTGATCGCGTCGCCCGCATCGACGAAACCGTCTTTGTTGACGTCAGCCGCGCTTTTCTGCTCCGCCGTCAGTTCCGTAAGGCCAACCGCCGAGCGCAGGCAGAGCATGGCGTCCGCCGAATCGATGTAGCCATCGCCGTTCACGTCGCCAAGCTGCGGCGCCGCCGTCACGGTGACGGTGACCTCAGCGGAGTGGTTGCCGTCCACGCTCGTGGCGTGGATCTTAGTCGTGCCGACGCTCACTGCCGTGACAATGCCCGTGCGGGAAACCGATGCGATCCCCGGATCATCGCTCGTCCAGACAAGCGTTTTAACTGTCGCATCCGCCGGCGTGATAGTTGCCGTCAGCGTGGCCGTACCTCCCATCGGGATCTCATGCTTGCTCTCGGCGAACGAGACGCCGCTCACGCGCACGCGCGCGGCAAGCACCGTAACTGTAGCGCTCACATGGCGATCGCCCGCCGTGGCACTGATGATGCATGTGCCGGGGCCAACCGCCGTAACCAAACCACTGTCGGAAACCGATGCAACTTTTGTGTCACTCGAGTTCCAAACGATAGACTTTGCAAAACTTGCAGGCTGGACGGTCGCCGTCAGCTGCTCGCCCTCTTCATTCATGTAGAGCGTCAGCGAATACTTGTTCAGCTTGATCGAGCTGACCGTCTCCTGCGGCGTTTCCGGCGCCGCCGTCACGGTGATGGGTTCGCTCGTTACCGAAATGCCGCCAACGCTCGCCGTGACCGTCGCCGTGCCGCCGCCGACCGCCGTGACCTTACCACCCGGTGAGACATAGAGCACCTTGGGGTCAGAGCTTGTCCAGGTGACGGCCTTCTGCGGATTCGTCAGCATTGCACCGTCTGCCAGCGTATACTCCGCCGTCAGGTCAGCGCTCGTGCCGAGCGAGAGTGTCTCAGGCGCACGCTCAATGGACAGTTTCTCTACTTTCAGGCTGTCCTTTGCCAGAACGGTGACGGGGATATCCTTTTTAACGGAGGAATCGCCGTTCAGACTGACCGTCAGCGTGCCCGTTCCGGCACTTTGCGCCGTCAGATAACCGCTATTGTCATAATAGTACACACAGGACGGCGTATTGACATAAAACGTCTGCCTATTGTTACCGGAGGATGCGCCATAAGGCGCGCAGCGCAGGTCGAGGAACATCGTTTCGCCCTCGAGCAGCGTGAGGGAATCCGCGCTCTCGATGGGACTCGCCTTTTCTTCCCCGCTGCCAACATCGTAGCGCAGGCGGTTGGGGAGCGGTCTTCCGTTGTCGTCCACCGCCCAATTCACCTGGATCTTGAGATAGTAGCGTCCATCCGCCGGAATGTGGAAGGTCTGGTTTGCATAGTAATCGACACCGACCGTTTTTCCCGCCGCATCCAGCAAATAAACGGAGCCGCCCCAGCCCGCGGCATCGCGGCTGACGCGCACGACCTCGCCCGCCCTGCGCTCGCCGATGCAGAAATAGGTAGAATTATAATACTCTGCCCACTCGCCAACGCCGAGCTGTCTTGCTGTTTCAAGACTTGTGCCCCACTCGGCAGGCAAGGTCTTATAAACCATCAAGCTTTCTGTCCCTATATCATTCATCGGGTTCACTTCTAAATAGTAAGTGCCCTTACTCAACGGCTTGGTCGTATTCGCATAATCCTTATTACGATTGAAGCTATCGATAAACGCCGCATCGTCTCCCGCAGTCTCAAAGGCTCGTTCCTCGTAAATGTAGCAAAAGGAATACTCCATTGATTTCGGAAAGTACAGCTGCGTGCCGTCCTCCGGCACAACGATTTTGAACCAGTCCACATCGTTCGATGCGCTGATCGTGAAGCGCTGCGGCACACCCTCATAGAGCGGCGTCGCCTTCTTCCACGTGTCGTTGTTCTCCTCGTCCGTCGCGGGGAGCAGTTCGATGCCGGTCGTGCGGATGTCAGGGTCGATATAGCTGCTGTCGGCCGTCAATTTGATGTAATAAAGACCTGCATCGGTCAGTTTGAAATATGTATCTGTGAAGGAGATTGAGCCTCTGCTATATTTGTCAACCTTAGCGAACTCACTCTTGCTGCTATCCTCATCATATTCCGTCAGTGTTTCCGCGCGATAGAGCGCTGCCGTTGTCAGCTTGGTGCTGGTCAGATGCAGCGTCATGTCATTCTCAGGCACGGTGAAGCAGAACCAGTCCGTATCCACGGTACTGGCAAGCACATGCTGAATATTGCCGACGGGAACATTTGCCGCGGTCAGCCAGGTGTCGTTGTTTTCATAGGGGTCGTCGCCGCCCTCGCTCACGCAGATGCGCAGCACGGAGCGCTTGTAATCCATCGCCTTGCCATTAGAGTATCCATCGACCGTCGCAAAGTAATTCGTCCCCTTTGCCGCCGTGGTACAGACGCGCACCAGGTACTGTCCCTGCCGGTCGCAGCCGATCGTATTGACGTGGCGGATGTTGACCCGCGTGCGCTCGACCGCCAGCGTGCCGTCCGGCGCGTAGACCTCATAGAAAAACTCGTCGGAATAGTCCGTGTTCAGGTCCAAAAAGCTCAGCGTGTAGAGCGCTTTTCCCTCATCGCCCTGCACTGCCTCGAACGAGAACCAGTCCTCGTCGCCGAAGCCGCCGACCATGAACGTCTCGTCCGTGCCAAGGGTCAGGCGCGTCGCCGTCTCCCTCGTGTCGTTCGGCTCGTTCTCATCTCCGGGCAGGACCTTCACGGACAGCGTGCGCGTCAGGCAGAGCGGATCGGGGTCGCTACCGTTAACTCTATTAAGACGTTTTAGCGCGATATCATGCTCGCCCGCCGCAGCGGCATGGAGATAGAGCGTCCCGTTCGCTTTGATCTCCGCATACGCCGCGCAGGAGGGATTTATGTCCTGCAAGTCCCCCGCCGGGTCAAAGTACAGTGAAAACTTCTCGCCCCGATTGGCATAGTTGTAGCCCGAGACCGTCAGGGCAATGTCCTGCCCTGGCTTGGTCGTGGTGACCTTGAAGTAGTCAACGTCACGCCCCGCAAGGGTGAATTCCGTGCTCTCGCCGCTGTGCAGGGGCGTTGCCTGCTCCTTCGTGTCGTTCGGCTCGTTCGCGTCGTTGTCGCAGAGCGTCACGGTGAAGGAGTAGGATGCGTGGTTCGCGGGGAAGGCGTTGAATTTCAGATAGTGCGTCCCCGCCTCGCCGGCGCAGAATATCTGCGATTCGCCGTCCAGCGTTTTGCCCGCCAGCGCTGCGCCAGCGGCATCGTACAGGCTTGCGCCGTCCAATGCGCCGGTATACTGCACATCCACCACAACATACTGATAGGGCTTTGTCGTGGTGAACGCAAAGAAGTCAACGTCACCACTGAGAATCACAGCGTCCACCGTCTTGCCCAGCTCGATCGGCGTAGCCGTTTCGATTGTGTCGTTCGGCTCATGCTCATCATTGTCGTACAACGTAACAGTAAAGGTCACCGTTGTCTGTGCCTGCGCACTAATGCTGAGATAATACGTCCCATTCGCATCTGCCACCCACGACTCGCCAATCATCGTGTCCCCATTAGCTTTGTAGACCCACGTTGACACGCCGTTATACCTTTTATCCAGTTCAACACCGATCTGCTGCCCAACCTTCACGTCTGGAATTGCGTAGTAGTTCTTCCCGGTGTTCAGCGTGGTCGTCACCGGCACGCCGACAGGAACGCGCTGCGCGTCCTCTATGGTAGTGCTGCCCGCCACCGTTGCTGTCGTTTCCTCCGCCTGCGCGGACGGAGTGAGCGGGCAAAGTCCCAGCAGCAGACACAGCGTCAGTATCGCTGCAAGGAATCTTCTGTGCTTCTTTTCCACTGATTTCATCCCCCAAACTCAAAATATTTGCGCATTCGTAATTTAAGTATAGAGATATTTTGGGGCAAAACAATATGCTGGTTGGTAAGTATCGGAAGAAAATTTTCAAAAATTTTTCACGCGATTCAGAGGAATCTGAACGGTGTTCTTTCTCAAAACACATCGACAAATACTTAAATCGTGCTGAACAAGCTTGTCTCTCTAAAGCGGCAACAAAAAAGCGGCTGCATAAGCAGCCGCTTCTTTATGATATTTTTTGAAAAGAAAACTCCGGAAAACCGAAGTTTTCCGGAGTTTCGATGGCAAAATTAGCGCTTGGAGAACTGAGGCGCGCGACGAGCTGCTTTGAGACCGTACTTCTTGCGCTCCTTCATACGAGGATCGCGCGTGAGGAAGCCGGCCTTCT
>ENA-UOOA01003156-UOOA01003156.1-human-gut-metagenome-genome-assembly--contig:-P61old-NODE-3156-length-21167-cov-7.456660_pt1 | contig 21167 bp, 21 predicted proteins | sample MGYA00242467_ERZ724014 | MGnify/ENA metagenome assembly ERZ724014 | reverse complement strand
TTTTTTCATTCAAGTCTCCTTTCTTAATTTTGAGGTTCAGCTAATAGTTTTTATCTTTAATATATTTAAATTATAAATTAAAATCGTATTTTGACAAGAGGGGAAGACGGTTTTGTTTTTGAAACATTTGAAACAAAAATCAAATGCTTTCCCGTTCAATGAAATGATACGGAACCAGAATTTCCGCGGGGGATGGCTGGTGATGAATGCGCCGGAGCAGGAGCAGGACGGATTGTCTGGCGAGCTCGTCAAAATCCTGGGTCAAAGCCGTCAGAGGCGGAATCGTAAAGGGCGTGACAGCATGATATTCCAGCGCCAGCATGGACAGGTCATCCGGTATCCTGACTCCGTGGCGGGAAAGCCGGAAGAGCAACTGCGGTGCATAAGTCTCGCCTGCTGCAAAGACGGCGTCCGCCTTTTTCCGTATGATATTGTCCGCGATTGCATCCAGATCATAATCTGGAGTATGTTCCTCATGGAAGGAGCCTGCGGAGATTTTCTTTTTACGGCAGAACTCATGGAACGCCTCGACCCGTTTTCTTGCATTGAGACTGCAGTTCAACTGAGAAGATACGAATGCAATGCGGCGGCGTCCTTTGTTGTACAGTTGTTCCAATCCCAGCGTGATTCCCTGCTTTTCATCGGAAGTCACCTGACAGACGCCCTCGCGCGGATTGGAAGTCGCATTCAATACGACCAGCGGCGTGGCGTGTTCCTCCGGCCACTGTTTTTCCAGCCCGGCGGTCCATACGATGGAGATGACTCCCGCATAGACATGATCCTGCAGAACTTCCAGATCGCAGTCGGAGATGATCTCTCCGTGAAACTGATTTGCGGAAAGTTCTTTCATGAGCGAGGAGAGAAGGAGGCCGGTGTAACCTTCAAATTCAAATCCGGGAATGACGACGGCGACCAGTTTCTTATAGTGCTCCGGCAGTTGGTAGTGGTATTTCTGCGCCAGCGCGATGACGCGCCGCCGGAGTCCCTGGGTGACATTCGGATGATTGGTCAGTGCGCGCAGAACCGTCGCGGGGGCAATTCCCAGCTCCTGTGCCAGTGACCGCAGTGTGACTTTCGTTTTCTTCATATTCCGCCTTTCCTGAAAAAGTTTTTCACTCAAACAGCATCAGGGAAATTTCTCCGTTGGAAATGGTCTGCCTGAATTGCGGCAGAGTATTGTAACGTTTCTCATGACCCGCTGTCACATAGACTGCGACCGGACGATAATCTCTTGATGCGGGGTTGTCCAGCATTTCCTTGAATTTCTCTACGGAGACAAAACGCTTTTCCTTGTCGGGAGAGTGATTCAGCCCGTATTCAAATTCTCCGGTTTTGTAGAACAGCCGGAGGTCATTTCTGCCGGTAGTCCACAGCAGGATGCCGAGAAACTGGTCGCGGGTCATGAGGATTGCATTGGGCGGAATCTTCGCAACACTTTCTTTCAGAAAGGCTTCCGGCGCTTTCTGATTCATTACGATTTCAGGAAGTCCCGCCTGCCATGCCGGCATCAGGAAAAACATGGCGATGACAAGTGTCAGGTACTTGTCTTTCATCGTTTTCTCGCGGATTGCCCGCAGGAGGATTGCGAGAAAGAGAATGACGCACAGTACCGTGAAGCCGAGCAGAGGCATCTGCCCGGTTCCGTAGACCGGATGGAATGCAAAGTTCGTGATCAGGAATCCGATGAGTCCGACGGCAAGAATTCCGACTGTGAACTTGACCGTGATGTTGAAATATTTCAATGCGTTTTCTTTCCCCTGGGCGCCCAGCATACAGAGCGCCGCGATGATCGCGACCGGCGGAAAAAGAGGCAGAATATAGGTCGCCAGCTTGCCTTTGGAAAGGGAAAGGAAAAGAAACGGCAGGATGATCCATGCCGCACAGTATTTCAGGAGAGAACTGTGCTTCCACGGCAGTTCCCTGCCGCCGAGGAACAGCGGCACGCAGAAAAGCGTGAACGGCATGGCTCCGCCGAGGATGACCGGAATGAAGTAGAAGAACGGTTCGGGATGCTGGGAGGAAACTTCACGGAAGAACCGCTGATAGTGCTCGACCACAACAAAATAGTGCCAGAAATCCGGCGCGGCTTCGGCGGTTGCGAGTCCCCACGGAACTATGACAAGCAGGGATGCCAGAAAGGGAACCCACGGTTTCGTCAGGAAACTGCGGTAATCGCGTTCCCAGAGCAGAAATGCCGCGATGCCGAGCCCGGGAAGCGCAAACGCAAGAAACCCTTTTATGAGGAAAGCGCAGCCGACTGCGAGTCCGCAGAGAAACAGCCAGAGAAACGAAATTCCGGGAGACTTCTTTTCGCTCCATGCAAGATAGAAAAAGACGAATTCCGCCGTAACGCACGCAGTGAACACTCCGTCCAGAACCGCTGTTGTGCTGATGATGAAAAATTCTCCCGTGACCATGAGAGTCAGGACGGAGTAGAGGGGCAGCCCGTGAAAACGTCTGTCGGGTTCGTCGTCCCGGAACCGGCGTGCGATGAGCCATGTCAGGAGAAGCGTTACTGCGGCGGCAAGCGCGTAGGGGAGCCGGACCGTGAAGTTGCTCTCCCCGAGAATCTTCTGTGCCGCAATTTCCGTCCAGTAACCGCCGGATGGTTTTTCATAATAGGGCATATCGGCAAACTGCGGGATGAGCCATGTGTGATTCCGGATCATCTCACGCGGAATTTGTGCGTAACGCGCTTCGTCAGGGATCAGAAGCGGACGCAACCCCAGAGGAACGAGATAGAGCAGAATGAACAGCAGGCATACGACAGCGACAGCGGAAACGGGGCGTTGAACCATAGATGGATTCCTTTGGGTATAGTCAGGTTCTGGAAAATAAAGTTACAAGAATATAACGCAAAAGGATTGAAAAACAAGAAGCCGGCAGAAAATCTAACGGAAATCTGATAATCAATTTTACGGAACGGATCAGATGAATATTTTCTGAGCCGTTCCGCCGGAGTAAGTTACATCAGTTTCAGACCGGGAAGGTCCTGAATATCCACAATGCCGACAACCTTGCCGCCGGCGTCAAGCACGATGATATCGTCGATTTTGCGCGCTTCGACGACTTTCAACACTTCGATTGCCAGAGAATCCGCATAGATGGACGCAGGATTTTTTGTCATGACATCACCGACTTTTCTGGCGAGAATCTCCATGTCGTTTTCCGCTTTTCTGCGGAAATCGCCGTCCGTGAAGATACCAAGCAGATTTCCCGCATTGTCTACGACTGCCGCCGAACCGCCATGCGCCTTGGTCATGGCGAGAATCGTTTCCTTGATCGTCGCATCGGGCGATACCAGCGCAAGGTGGTCGCCGCTTCGCATGACGTCGGAGACGCGCATCGTGACTGCACGCCCGATGGCGCCCGCCGGATGCAGCCGTCCGTATTTCTCTTTCGTGAATTTGCGCAGGCGCAGCAGAGTCATTGCGAGAGCGTCGCCGAGAACAAGGGTCGCCGTGGAACTGGTGGTCGGCGCGAGGTTGAACGGGCAGGCTTCTTTGGTAATGGTCTGCGGAACTGTGAGGTCGGAAAGCTTTGCGAGGGAGGATTCCGGGTTGCCGGTGAATGCCGCGATGGTGACGCCGAGGCGTTTCGCGGGGATCAGCACGCGGACCAGTTCATCGCTTTCCCCGCTGTAACTGAGCGCCAGCAGCAGGTCCCGCTCCTGAAGCATTCCGAGGTCGCCGTGCATGGCTTCGACCGCATGGACGAAAATGGCGGGGGAACCGGTGCTGGCGAGTGTCGCGGCGATCTTTTTGCCGACATGCCCGCTTTTGCCGATGCCGCAGACCACGATCTTTCCTCCGTTGTCCAGGATTTTGATGCAGAGCCTGACCAGCTCCGCAAACTCCTTGCCGAGGTGCTCCTTGAGATAGAGAAGTCCGTCAATTTCGACCTGCACCGCTTCTGCGGCGGTCTTCAGAATAAGTTCCGTATCCACTTCAAATCCTTTCCTGATGATAAGTTTCCGGAGACAATATACAATGATTTTGAGATTTAAGCAAGAAAAACTGCGTCACTTTGTGGAAAGTAATTTGAAAAGCTGCCATGAGTGATGTAAAATTCAGTAGATCTGAACAGGCAACCCAAAAAGGATTTGGAAAGGAAAGAACATGGCTTCTGAAAAGTATCTGGCTATCGACATCGGCGCTTCCAGCGGGCGCGCGATCGTCGGCACCCTCGAAGACGGTAAAATCACGCTTGAGGAAATGCACCGTTTTGAAAACGGTCCCACGGAACGCGGCGGCTCCCTCTACTGGAACATTGAGTCGATCTTTGCCGAGCTCAAAGAGGGGGTCCGTAAATCTCTTGCAAAATATCCCGACATCAAAAGCATGGGCATTGACACATGGGGCGTGGATTATGTGATCGTCAAGCCGGACGGCTCTTTTGCCCGTGAACCTTACAACTACCGCGATTCCCGCACGGACAATGTGCCGGAGGAGGTTTTCAAGACCGTTCCGGAAGCAGAGCTTTACTCCCGCACCGGGATGCAACTGATGCAGATCAATACCCTGTTCCAGCTTGTCGCGCACCGCAGAAAGCATCCTGAGGATTTCGCCGACGGCAACATCATGCTGATGATCCCCGATGCGATTTCTTATCTGTTCAGCGGCGACCGCACCTGTGAATACACCGAGTCCAGTACCTCCCACATGCTGAACGCCGTTACGCGCGACTGGGATTTTGCCACGCTTGACAAACTCGGCTTCCGCCGTTCCTTCTTTCCGAAGATCATGGAACCTTCGACGATTGTCGGAAAGCTCAGGGCGGAACTTGCGAAAGAGCTCGGCGTCCCGCAGATCGACATCTGTAAAGTCGGCAGCCACGACACTGCTTCCGCTGTTGCGTCCGTTCCCGCTCCCGAGGATCGTAAATGGGTCTATATCAGTTGCGGCACCTGGGCGCTTTTCGGTGCGGAGCTGGATGCGCCTGTGCTGACGGAGGAAGCGCGGAAAGCCGGATTTACCAACGAGGGCGGACTCAATCATAAAATCCGTTTCCTGACGAATATCATCGGCATGTGGCTGGCGCAGGAACTCCGGGCGGATTGGGCGAAGCGCGACGGGGAAAAGAAACCGTGGTCCGTCATTGATAAAATGGCGGCGGGATGCGAGGGGCTCAAGTTCATCATCAACCCGAATGAGCGCGAGTTTCTTTCTCCCGGCGACATGGCGGGGAAAATCCGCCGTTTCTGCGAACGCACCGGGCAGGGGACTCCGAACGATGCCGAAACGATCCGTTGCGTTTATGATTCTCTCGGTCTCTGCTTCCGTGCAAAATTGGAACAGTTGTCCGAGCTTTCCGGTTCCGTTTATGACTGCCTGAATATTGTCGGCGGCGGTTCGAATGCGGATGTCCTGATGCGGATTGCAACGGATATCTGCAATGTGAAAGTGATTGCCGGCCCGGTGGAAGCCACGGCGACGGGCAATATTCTTTCACAGGCGATGGCGGCAGGTTCCGTCAAAGATCTGGTGAGTGCGCGTGAGATTGTGAAGTCCTCCTTTACGCCGAAGATCTATTCCCCGCGTCCTGTGGACCGCACACCCTACGATGCCGCTTATGCAAAATTCAGGGAACTCACAAAAAAAGATTGAAGTTCTCCGGAAAATACGAAACCGGGAAAAGGCCTGTAACACTCTTTCCCGGTTTTTTTTGCAATGAGCCGCGTCATTTGCTGCGGGATAATCAGAATATTTTACAGCCATACGAAGCTATGGGAGGAAAAATCTTGAAATGAACTTGAAAGTCTTGAAAAGAAACGGATGCCGCATCATACTGTTTGCAGGACTTATGATATTTACCGGCTGTGGCGGCAATTCGTCGCAGGAAACGGGAAGAAATGCAGACTCTGCACCATCGGCAATCAACAGGAAGAATTTGAATCGTATGGAAATCATGCGTTATGACGGGCCGTTAAACAGGCATGGCTGGAAATTTCTGGAGTCAAAGGCAGGGGAAATGGTCTATGTGCCGTTTGAAGGATACTATGAAAGCAAGGGCGGACGTGTTCAATCCCCGATTGTCAAATTAAATAAGAAAGCCGGTGAACCCGCTTATTATTCCGTGGAGTTCAAGGCAAAAGCAAAGGATCACTGTTACTGGTGGGTTGATCTTTTCGATGCTCAGGGAAAGCCTCTCCCGGACATCAACAGCGCCGTATACCCCACAGATGATGAAGTGGCTTATAAAGAGATGATTTACGTGCAGGGCAAGGCGGATGCCATGCAGCTTGCGTTCATTTCCAAAGAAGGTGTTTCAGTTCAGGACATTGTCGTGAAAAAAGTTTCCGCAAAGGAGGCGGCGGAATGGTGCGATGCTCTTTACAGGGATATGCCGAAACTCAAATTCACAGAACAGGCCCCGGCATTCCTGCCCCGGACTGCGGCGGCACTCAGAGACGGCACACCGTGGAGGATCGTAATGCTTGGCGACAGCATTATGAACGACAGTTTCAACTCTGTATTCCAATCTCTTGTGAAGCGCGATTTTCCGAACTCAAATTGTGATTTCGTAATTTCCGTCCGAGGTTCGACCGGATGCTGGTTTTATCAGAAACCGGAGAATTTCAAGGCTTATGTGGCGGATCTCAAACCGGATCTTCTTATCATCGGCGGCATCAGCAATCCGAAAGAAGGCGACTGGACCGGTGCAATCATAAAAGTAATCGAACAGGCACGCAGGATCGGATGCGAGGTACTCCTTCTGAGCCCGCCGCTTTCCCTTGACTGGCGCCCCGCATCTCCGCGAAATCCGGCACTGCCCGCAGACAATATTACCTGGAGTGAAAACACGAAAGACTGTCACGGGAAACAGTTGCTCCAGCAGGAGCCCTATCTGGATGTCGCCCGTAAAACGGGTGTCCCGTTCTGGAACCTGACTCCGCTCTGCGCCGATTATCTGGCATCATCCGGAAAACCGCTCGGCTGGTTCAACCGTGACACGATTCATAACAATGACCGGGGAAAACAGGTAATAGGGCGAATTCTGCAATCCTGCTTCCGTTTATTGAAACAGGAGCCGTAAGGCTAGGCCACAAGCCGCTCCGTCTGTTTCGTGACGTCAAAAGGATGCACCACCTGTCCCTTGCTGTCGATGCTTGCCGTTCCTGAAATGAAGCAGAGGGAACGGTCTCCCGGCACAAGACGTGTCCCTTGCTCGAAAGTGCCCCTGTACAATACTGTTGGAGAAAGTATCTCTCCGGCATGTCGGGGCAACCCGGGTTTGCGGTTGAATTCTCTGATGAAGACCAGACTGCCATCGCTGCTGATATCACCACCGCCGGAAGTGAATTCAATTTTTCTGCTTTTCGGACCTTGAGAGAAGCAACGCGGAGAAATATATTTTGTCATAGGCAGACCTCAACGTTATATTGTTGTGTAAGTTACTGCCATATTCAGACCAGGGGAAACTTTTGACTTACTGTTCAAGTTATAGGCTGAGCAATGATTTTCCATGATAAGGGACATTTGCAGTTATTTTGCCATGATGCTGATATTTGAGAGGGAGGATAATCTGCACAAATCCAGCGCTTTCACCAGATCGGCATGTTTCACATTATCTGCACAGAAAATAATCAGTTGGGTTTCTTTGTTATTCTTACCGATATGGTTGAGGTATGTCGGCAACTGTTCTCGGGAAATCGCCTGACCGTTGAAAAGATACGTTTCCGTGTTCTCATTAATCTCCAGAAATGCAAAATCGCTGATCGCGGAACTCTGTGCCGCAGATTTCCCGCGACGGGCAGGAGAAAAGTTCAGCCGAGTATCTTCTATGATCGGCTTCTGGGTCAGGATAAAATAAATCAGAAGAAGAAAAACAATATCAATCATTGCCGATATCGGCGTTGAATCCTGCGAGGACAACTCTCTTTTGCGTTTTCTTTTCAACATGATGATATCCTGTTTATTTCTTTAACTCGGCATGGAAAGAAACATCTGTAAAACCTTTGCCCGCCAGTATCTTAATAATCTTATCGGTTTCACGAAACGTAACTTCACGGTCTCCGCGTATGACGATGGAATGCCGGGTTCCCCATTTTTCCGCAACGGAACTCAATAGAGCCTGCAGTTGTTCCCGGCTGATGATATTTCCGTCGATCGTGATGTTTCCACTGCGCCGCAGATTGATCGTCAGATTTTCACTCTTCCTTAATTTCAAGGCGGTTCCGTGAGTTACCGAAGGCAGAACAATTTCCTGGTCCGCAACCTCTCTGTCGATATCAATGGTCACGACAAAAAAGATGATCAGAAGAAAGACGATATCAATCATGGAAGACACAGGCACCGCCGAATCCTCCGCATACTGTCTGCGCCAGCGCTCCATCAGACGCGCTCCTTGATATCTTCCAGGATATCATTGACAAGATTTTCCATTTTTGTCACAGCCGCAATCGCCTGGTTTTTGAAGATGTTATAGGCAACAATTGCCGGAATGGAGATGAACAGACCTGCCGCAGTTGTATAGAGGGCCTGCGAAATGGACATCGCCAGCAATTGTGCTTTTTCCACACCGGCGGCATTGCCCAGAGTGAAAAAGGCGTCCACCATACCGGTTACGGTCCCCAGCAGTCCCAGCATCGGCGCAATGGTTCCCCACAAATTCAAATATCCGAGCCGGTGCATGATTTTTTCCTCCTCCTCGCGGATCGAAGCAACAGCGGTCTCCTCCATCGCCGGATAGCCCTTTTCCAGTTTCAGGAGAGTCTGTTGAACCACATTGCCCAGGGCGGATGGCGTCTCCTTGCACAATTTCATGATTCCCGCGGAATCTCCGGCATACAAAGCTTCAAGAATCCCGCGGAATATCCCTGCAGGAGCAATCTTTTCACGACGGACCCTGATACAGCCGTCGATGATCCCCCATAAAGTAAACACGGAACACAAAAACAGCATCACCCAAATCAGAATGCCGAGAAAACCGCTGTCTATGACCACCTGAAAAAATGAACCGGAGATTTTCCGTTCCGCGCCGTCCGCGGCAAAACACACCATTACTGCGGACAGCAGGATTGGAGTAATGAGCTTTTTCATGAAATACCCTTTCGTTAATTCTTATTTTGAATATATCGTGCAATCCTGTTATAATCCGCCAGCAACGCATCATCTTTCATCTGTTCGGCATATCCTTTTGCCTGATTCAAGATTGCCGCATAAATTCCCGGCAGTTTCACAGGCTGATTCTCCAAATCGCGTTTCAAGGGAATCAGGAGCCCGTCCAATACGGTGAGCGCCTGTTTCATGTTTTTTTCAAATTCATAGGTTTTGGCAATCTCCTGTTTGGTTTTCAGGAATATTCCTGTCAGATTACCCCTGGCGGCAAATAATGCAATATCCGTAAGCTCATAGCGCGCCAGTGCATATTCTTTCATGTTCATATAGACCTGAGCTTTTGTCTGCTTGGCGGGCAGGTAAAGAATACTGCTGTTTTCCTCCAGTGCAGTATCACACAATGACAAGGCAGTAGGATAATTTTTCAATTTCATTGCGGCGACAGCAGTTTTCAGCCTCATATTTGCAAGAAGTTTTCTGTTTGCCGCCGTAGTGCGCACCGTCTCGAACAGGCGTCCGGCATTGAATGCGATATGCCATGCATCCTGAGCCCCCGGACCTTTTGCATCATAGAGATTTTCTATCAGAAACATCAGTTCCTTATCCGTAAAATGCGCATGATGTTTCAACGCAGTCCTCAAAAACAGGGAGGCTTCACGGTATTGCCTCCGCTTCATCAGATCCACCCCAAGCCGGAACTGCATTTTCACAATGTCCCGGGAGTCATAATTCCTGAATTCACTCAATAACGCCGCCGCATTCTTTTTTTCTCCAGCTTCCAGAAACAGTGCCGCTGCCTTTGCAAGATCGGCAAGTGAATTCCGGTTATTCTTCCGTCCGGCCAGTTCCAGCAACAGTTCTGCAGCCTTCTTTTTATGATTCAGCGCTTCTTCGATCTTCACACACAGCCGGATCTCATTGGCAGCGGTTGTCCTGCCCCGCAGTAATCCGGCGGCTTCGGCCAGGATTTCCTGATCCGGCGGCGTCCGTGAGATTGCACTATAATACAGGGCTTTCGCTAAGCGAAGCCTGTTTTCCGGGATGGTCTTTTCCGGAACCTGACGATAAAACTCAACCGCTTTCAAAAAATCCTTCCGCAGAAAATGCAGATCACCGATCCTTGAACATAAGTAAGCTCTTTTCTCTTTCTGATCCGTGCTGTCCAAAGCCTCCTCACACAGTTTCAGGATTTCCGCCGTTGCTTCCGAAACCACCGCCGGAGCCGCTTGCCCTGCGGCAAGCCTTTGATTCAAGAGATCGAATTTGACTTCAGCCAGATTCCATTTTACCTGGGGGACATTGGACTGTTTTGGGAAAAGCAGAAGATATTGCTCATACAACCTCACCGTATTTTCAGGAAGAGAGTCATGAAAGATATTGGCGCAAAGCAAAATTGATTCTTTAAACAGAGAGCCGGAATATTTTTTCAATTCATCCAGATAAAAACGACATTTTTCCGTATTATTCTGCCTTGCCGATACCTCCGCCAAAGCTTTCAGGTAAACAGAGGGAGCCGCATTTCCGCTGGAAGTTTTCAACTCACGTTCAAGGACTTCCATTGCCTGCCGGTAATTTCCGCTTTTAATCATCAATAAGACATTTGACGGAATACGGGAACTCCCTTCCGCATTCTTGAACTGAAATCCGGCAAGACTTCTGAATGACTTCTTTGTCAATTGTTCCAATGCAAGCCGGCAGTTCTCATAACGGGACAATGCATCCTGTGCCATATCCGAACCGGAATATTCCGTCACAAGAAGATAATAGGCGTCCATTGCCTGTGCGGCAAGCATGATTTTTTCATTCCTATCCTGTTCCGCTTCCGCCAGATATTGAAAACTGCACCCGGAAAGAAAGAGCAATGCCGGAAGCGGTGAATTTTCTTTTCGCCCTTCTCTTGCGGCTTTTGCATCCAGTTCTTTCTGCAATTCAATGTCCTGATTTACAGAATGAATCACCATTCTGTAATCCCGCAGTAGAAAGTAACAGCGGGCAATGCCGAGATAAGATAAAGATCTGGCAATATTCCGTTCATACCAGCGAAATTCCTTCAGGCGCATAATCAGGGAATTCAACCGGGACCGCTCCTCTGCAGTCGGTATGTTACCGGCTGTTTTACAAGATATATTTTCAAGTTCAAGCAGTAATTTCAACAATTCTTGCTGCCTCTCCGTCCGGGAGAAAACACGAAGAAGCAGGGAATTCATCTTTTCAAGTTCATTGTCTTTTTTCTCGCGGATGTAATATTCACGGAGAACCTTGACAATTTTCTGCAAGTCAGCAGATGACAGATTCTTATGATTTTGCAGCCTCGCCTCATGCCGACGGATGTTTTCCGGAGAATCCGCATAAGAAAAGAAAGAAATGGAAAACAGAAAAATCAAAAAATATTTCAAGAATTTTTTCACAAATAAATTTACCTTTTATTGAAAAATCATATTTTCTGTAATATTATAGTGTATCCTGAAATAAAAGTCAATATCAGAAGGCAATATATATGGAAGATAATATCTTCAAAAAAAGGAATCCGGAGGCAGTTCCATGGAGAAAAAAATATCCTGTCTGGCTGGACCGGTACCTCGGAGTTGTTGTTTCCATTTCGATTCATCTGGTTCTGCTTGCCTTTCTGAGCTACCTTATCTTTTATACCCCGACAGAAAAAAAACAGCATTTCAATATCGATATTTCTGAATTGAAAATTCCGGAATTGGATATTAAACTGCCGGATGAAATCCGAATTGAAAATATGACGGATTCCATTACACCCGATAACTCTGCGGAAAATGCCGTGGACTCCGTGGCATCTTCGTCCAAATCACCGGATTTCATCACGACAACCACTCCGCCGGCGGAGTGGCTTCAGCTTGGCACAACCGCTTCGCTCCCATCTTTCAGTGATGGATTCATATCGCTCGGCGATGCAGCTCTGGCAGGAGGATTTACTTCGGGCAATGCATTCGGATATCGTAAGTCGCAAAAAGGGAAAACAGGGAATTCATTCGAGAAAGCAGGAAATAAAATCACCATAAACGCGCTGAATTACCTGAAAGATACGCAGAATCCGGATGGCTCATGGGGGGATGCCGGAGAATCCGACCTGAGGAACGCACTTTCCAGTCTTGCATTGCTGGGATTTCTGGCTTACGGAGAGGATACCGCTACGCCGTTGTTTGGGGATACGGTACGCGCAGCACTGCGTTTTCTTCTGAAACAGGGAACTGAAAATAATACAGGAAATCAACCGGACAGTTTCGGGGAAGCTCTGATGACTTATGCTTTGGCGGAAGGAGCCACCGTCACACAAATCCCGGAATTGCTCGGAATTACGCGAATCCGTACAAAGCAGATACAAAAGAAACTTTCCCTGCAGGAGAACGCATGGAGCAAAGGAACGCTTTCCGCATGGAATTATCAGGCGTTGAAAGCCGCCGCTTTTGCGATAGACCGGAAAGAATTTGACATCTTCACAAAACGGATTATTCTTCAGCTTCTCCAATATCATCGGAAACAGTGCGAAAACCTCGGCAGACGGTCAAACCTGAATGAGTTGAATGACATTTTCCTCCGAACCTACTCCCTTCAACTGTTCGGTTATGCAAAACATAAAACTGTCGCGAAATACTTCTTCCGCGCCCTGCGTGCCAGCGGGGACACAATGTTTGAATGCCGCTGGGATACAGGTGAAACCTGGCCGCTGTATCACTGGTATTACAGAAGCAATGCAATTTTTTCATCTCAAGCTCATTCCAATGATATGTGGAATAAATGGTTCCGGAAACTGGTAGATACATTGCAGCAGCAGCAGAATGCAAACGGCAGTTTTATTTCCCCCGAAATCTCCGGTGCCTACAATCAGTCCGGAGAAAATATCCCGACTTTCAAATCCGAGCGTAATCTTGCGATTTACAGCACCGCGTTATGCGCACTCATGCTGCAGACAAAATTCCGTTACCGCACCTCTTATTTTGAAGCGGGGAAAAATAGAAAAATACAGCTTGTCCCGCCGGAGATCAGCCAAAAGACAGGAACGGCAACCGTATTGAAAGAGCCTGTGACGGCACAGTGAGTCACTGAATACACCCTGAAAGCCTGAATTTCAAGGGGGGCCATCCGGAAGGAGAAATCACCGGCAAATCCACGAAAAGCGAAAAACGGTCTCCTGGTTTTCCATGTACTTCACTTATGACTTCCGCTTCGAGCTCGTTTGCATTTTGAGTTGATACTCTCAATTCAACCTGCCTTTTTCCCGTTGCCACAGGAGTACCCAATGAAAAATTCCTTCTGCCTTTGATTCTGAATATCTTTTTGATTCGTGTACCGCTTCTTATTTTTCCGAGGTAGAGCTCCGGTGACGGCGAAACAGTAAAAAGCGGAACGGCGGTTCCACTGAAACACAGCTCTGCGGGAGATGCCGGATCATTGGATAAGATGTAGAGCTTGCCGGAAAAATCGCCGGAATAACTATTGGCGGCAATTTTCAAATGAATCATTCCATCTGCTCCTGCCTGAATTGATTCCGGATATTCCGTTTTTGCACAACTGCATGTGGAACGGATCCCCACAATCCGGATTACGGAATTTCCCGCGTTCCGGATCTGATAAGACGCCGCAAGCGGAGTATTCGCATCAAAAGATCCGAATTGAATTTTTCCTTCTTTTACTTCCAGCTTTCCTGCGGCAGGAAGCAGGAATGCCCATAGAAAAAACGAGATAAAAATTATGATTTTATTCTGTAACATATTTTTGAAAAACTGTTTGCCTTTATTCCGGTGAAGTAATATATTTTTGAACAGAACTTAATACAACTTAAAAACCTTGTCAGAAGTGAATATTTTGAAAAAAATACTTTTTTTATTTTTGTTTTTTCCGTTTTTTCTCTGTTTTTCCAGCGATGCCGGCAAGACAGTGTCTCTGGAATTCTACTCACAGCCGGGATGCAGGACCTGCGAAAAAATCAGGACACTGATTCTGCCGGAACTGGAAGACCGTTATGAAGGCAGATTCCATCTGACGGAATACGATACCTCCCGGAAAGAGAATTTCATCCGCCTTCTGGCGATTCTTGACCGCCTGAAAGTCCAGAGCAACCAGTCGGCTCACCTGCTTGTCAACAATTCCGTTTTGCTCGCCGGCGGGGAAATCGGGGAAAAGATTTTCACGGTTATGGACCAGCAGTTGTCTTCTGACTCGAAACAGCCGGATGCGGAATCAGAACCTGAGCAGACTCGCTGGCAGACTTTACTGCAGAACAAAGCGTCCGGTTTTTCCATTGGCGCAGTAATAATCGCCGGGCTGGCGGATGGGGTGAATCCATGTGTATTTTCCACACTGGTGTTTTTCATCAGCGTTCTGACGGTGGCAAAGGTCCGGCGGCGGAAACTGCTCCTCACTGGAATCACTTACTGCCTGGCCTGTTTCCTGACCTATTTGGGCTTGGGATGCGGGCTGTTTTACTGTCTGCGTTTCCTTGGCGGCTTTTCCATTATACGCAGTGCCCTTGACTGGGGAATGGTTTTTGTCCTTCTGCTTTTCGCCTTGATCTCTTTTCAGGATGCGATGCGCTTCAAACGGGGAGTGGGAAAAGAGGGAATCCGGCTGAAGCTTCCGGCGGCATTCTCCAATCGCATCCGTAATCTGCTCAAACGCGGAATGTCCTGCCATGTTCTGCTGCCGGGCATTTTCCTGACCGGCATTCTGGTCACGATATTGGAGAGCGTATGCACCGGACAGGTTTATATTCCGACTCTGGTGTTGATGGCGAAAGAGACTGGCGGAATCAAATGGTTTCTGCTTCTGTTGCTATACAATCTGATGTTCATTCTTCCGCTGCTTCTGATTTTCGTTATCGTCTACCGGGGCGTCAGCACCATGCAGTTAATCCGATGGAGCCGGCACCACATCATTTTCTCCAAGTATCTCCTCGCCGCCCTTTTTCTTCTGCTGGCGCTTTTAATTCTCTATATCTGATTGCTGACGTCCGGTAAAATACGCATATTTTGAGAGAAGCAAGTTAAAAAAAGCCTGTTTTCTGATTGATTATAGTGGCCAAGCCGTAATCAAAAGAAAAGAAAGCAGACCATAGAAAATGTAGTGCAGGAAAATGAAAAGGCAATCTCCGGAACAATTAAAATCGATTAAGGAAGATTCGGGCGCATACTGACAGACTGGTTTGCTAGGCCATCTCCCTTATTCTTGTTTTATGCCATCTGAGTATTTTTCAATGCGGATAAGTTCCCCGGTTGGACTGAAAATCTTTCTGATACCATCAAGTTTGCCGTTTTTCCATTCCGCTTGAACACGAAGTATATTGTTATCATGATAGATATATTCGGTGCCCGTTCCATGATTCATCCAATAACTTTTTAACAGCTTCCCGTTGCTGTCATAGACAAATTGTTCTCCATGGATGAGTCCATTTCTATCAAATTTATGTTTAGATCGTATAATACCATGAGGCCATCGGACGATCCATTTTCCGACCATATGGTTATTGGAAAAATATGCTTCTGATTGTTTCTGCCCCGTAGGATACCATGTCTCGTATTTGCCGTCTAAAACAAATTCGACATTTCCATTGCTGTCTTCTTTAAAATAACCAACTCGTTTATCATGAATTAATTTCCTTTCCGTATCATAATATCCCAGAATTGCAGTGTGATTCCTGCATGAAGAAAAAGCAAGACACACGATCATCAAAGAAATACTTATGAAATATTTTGACATAAATTTATCTCCTATGGGTTACGGTAAGTTGATTCACAAACTCCTTCGGCTGTCACCAGAATTGACGCGGCGGAATCAGTCGGATATAAAACATCTTATACTGTATATCCACCTTGTCGGCGGACCCGTCGGCATTTACTGTCAGCCCGGAAAAAGTTTCAAAACCTCCCAAAAGATAGAAATGACCGTATTTCAAAACAAATTCCCTATCGATTTCATAAGGCTCCAGAACAACCTTCGTTGTTAATCCCTTATGGAGAAACCGGACATCTTCTGTAGGAAAAACATATTTGATGTGAATAATCGCAGAATCATCGTTCTTCTCCTTAACTAATGCCTGAACAGATCGTTCAGATAAAATTTTGCCTGATTGCCGAGATAAATATGTATCCATATTCATGCAAGGATAAGATACATCAAAGTTAATACTGGACTTTTTTCCTGATCTCAGACGAATCAGAGGATACTCATACACCATATAGGCATGTGACAAGATATCAGACTTCGTTACTGGTCGGAAACGGTAAAAAGCCGAGGCTTTTTTTGAGATGGAGTAACATTGCTTTTCAATTTTATTTTTCTTAATTTCAAAAGAAAGTTTTCCTTCCCTTTCCGCTGATTTTAAGGCATTTTCCCCTGTTATAATCTCACGACTGTCCACTTCCAGCAGTTGAACCGCGAAATACTTTTGATCCGGAGACGGATCGGATATGTTGATATGAGAACACCCCATAATAGCAGACACAAATAAGAACAACATCAGCAGAGAAAACATGTAGTGCATCATCCCACCTTACAATCTTTAATCGCATAGATACTGAGAACTTCGGCTCCCAACAAGGTCGAGGCAAGCCCCAATCCGACAAAAAACAGCACGTAACGATTCATTTCTTCTCCTCCCATGCAAGGTCTTTTGCAAGTCGGCAGTCATGTAATAATATTGCATCTGTCATCATTGTTTTTAGCATGTTAGAATACATGATACCGTATTCCAAATAAAAGATAATATTACATTCAAGTGATTATTGTCAAATAATTCATAGTGAATAAAATGATTTAATTAATTCTTACGGTGTTATTTTTTTACCTTTTTCATATATATATTTCTTTTGTATGTTGCCATCTCTATCATAAAAAATCATTTCGCCGTGCTTTTCTCCATTTTCAACAGTGACCTTCCATTTTATTTTTCCATCAGGGAAAAGACCGTAATCAATACCATTTCCATTTTTATAATATTCATGGAAAATTAATTTCCCATTTTGATCATAAAAGAAAGCTTCCTTAATATTTCCATTTTTATATTTATACCGAGTTTGGTATTTTTTGGTGTGTGCCCAAAAACTATCATGTTCATTAACGATATCATTGGTATATTTTGATCTAAAAATCAATGTTCCTTTTTCATTCCAGTTTTTAGAGTAACCGTGCCTCACAAATTTATTGTTATTATCAAAATATCCTTCTGTTTCTATCACTCCCCCCTTTTTTTCATCGTATCTATATGAACGTATTTGAACTATATTACTACATCCAAAAGAAATTAAAGTGAAATATCCTAAAGCAAAACTATACATTATCATATTCATCAAAAAATTGTATTTAGATAAAGTTTGCTTTAGTGATAAAAAAAATAAAATTATAGTTTTCATAATACCCTTTTTTATTTATGGGTTTTTACAGACTGCATCACATGAACCAATAGCAGCAGTATAAGCAGAGTGGGCGAGAACCTTGCATGTCGCATCCTTATATAATGCTAAATAGGAGCCGATCTTCTGCCCCAAATCTTCGGCTTCCAACAAGGTCGAGGCAAGCCCCAATCCGACAAAAAACAGCACGTAACGATTCATTTCTTCTCCTCCCATGCAAGGTCTTTTGCAAGTCGGCAGTCATGTAATAATATTGCATCTGTCATCATTGTTTTTAGCATGTTAGAATATATGATACCGTTCTAATTCAGTTTAGTTGGAATCCAAACGGAAACAATATATCATCAACTATTCAATGTTAGACTCCTATGATACATGACGCCATTTCAAAAGACGAAAAACTCCAAGGAAAAATAATATTATGAATGGAAGAATATAGATCGTCATGACCATATAACTCCAAGCAATATTGAACATTATATTGGTTAACGCGATAAGAAAATACAAAGTGCTAAAGCCGAATAAAAATCTTTTAGATATATCATTGCGTAGTTTGAAATATATCCATGCCCATATGCAAATGACAAATAAAATATTAGCCATGTGCACAACAATATTCATAACGGGGTTATTCATCTGGAAAATGATTGTAGCGGAGTTTTCTCTGATAGAATATAAATTGACAATAATAATATTCCACAAAAAAGTCAACAATGTACAAGCGATACCCAGCCGAATGAAAGCACCTCCGATATCATTGTCTGATACGGTTATGGAAGGCTCCTTTCTTTTTCTAAGGAAAAATATTAGAATCAATGCCACAAAAAAAAGTCTTAAATACAATATATGCAAATCTGTATATATGGCTATTTTTTTTACAGACATCAATCCCAGTATTCCAATCATCAGACAAATCGTCTGGATACAAGGATTGAACATTTTCAATTTTGAGTCTATCATCTTGATCCTGCACACGGAGTTAATTTATCACATTCAATCTGACCACTTTCTATACTATCCCTGAGAGCTGCCACAGCGGCATAGGTGGCTGCCGCGCGATAAATATTAAGAACAATTCCAAAAAGAAAGTTCTTATTCGCATTACAGAACATGAAAAGCTTGACATGCCACCAACTCTCAGCACAATATTTTTCACACGAATGCCATTTTCAGTCATCATTTTAAAATTTAACTAAAAGCATGATAAACGCTAGAAAAATTAAAATGATTCCAATTCCAAGCAATGAAACAGCAATTCTGCTGGGATAAAGCGTGAAAGTTATAATGCCACAGGATAGACGAATAAAAGTTGGCAATAATGTCCCTCCAATTGTATCCATTGATACTTTCTGAGAAATACAAATATAGAAAATCAGAGATGGGGGAATCAAAGGTAAACAGATAACAATCAAAGGGATAAGCCAAGTTTTCATAATAAAACCTCTCCTCTAATTTCAGAGTCCATAAAGTGCAGTTCCCGCACATGGTGTGTTCCCGTTATTTCTATGAATGATTCCAGCAGAACCACAATCATACGTGCATGAATAGCTAACTCCTGAACTTCCTCCTCCCGATTGCATCTTTAATTGACAAACTCCAAAACACTTACACGCAAATCCGTGTTGACACCAGGGGAATGTAACAAATGCACTACATATAGACATTCCTTTACCGGGAAATGATTTTGCTAAAATTTTACATTCATAATCACAAACAGCCTTTTCTTCCGCTGTACACGCAAGAAGTCCATATCGATCGATGTTGTTGATTGGAGAGTTCTTAGCAAAAAGGTAGATATCAAATACTTCTTTTTCTTTACTTCTGTATGTATTTATATTATTTTGATATACTTCGATTCGAATTTCTTTTATTGGATCTTTCTTTTCCCATAAATTTATAGTTTTATTATAAAACCTATATCCGTAATAACTCATTTCACTTTGATCAACGGGTTTGGAACTGAAAGTGAATGGCAAATTACTTCCAAGAGTTTGTTTGCCGAAAGGTTCATAGGCAAGACGATCAATAATTACACCATTCAATGTTGCTGCAATTACATTGCCATGACCATCGTAGAGATATTGGATATTATTGGTTGCTAAAATACTGCCCACTGCTCCTGTTTGTTCAAGCGTTCCAAGTAAATCCAGACCTAAAGTATGATACTGCGGGTTATCGGAATTGCGGCGGGCATATTCAATCATACTGGACATCAGGAATGCGGTGTTGTCCTTGTCGTTGACGTTTGAAGCAATGCGCTGCGCCATTGGATCGTATTCATATTTGACAACAATTCCGTCTTTTTTCTTTACTTCGATCAGACGATTTTTAAGATCGTATTTATACTCCGCTTCCGGGGTTTTGATCATGTTTCCCCATGCATCATAGGCATATCCATCATTGGAAATCTGATTCAGCTTATTATAAGAAAACTCACGTGTTTTGCCATTTTCAACGGCTTTGAGCCTGTTGCCGATGGAATCATATTCATATTGATATGAATCGCCATTGGAATTTTTTGCTCCGATGAGCTGATTATACTGATCATAGGAATAATCCCACTTGACATCAAAATATTGCCCCTTTATCCGGCGATTCAGTTCATCATATTCATACTTCGCCAATATTGTATCACCAAAAGTTTTGCTGATTAAACGTCCGGCTTTGTCATAAGTATTGACAACTTGCTTGTCACCCACGCTCTGCGTGGCGATCTTATTGTCTTTTGTCCACGTGTAATGAAATTCACCGGAAGGACTTTTTACCGTGACAACACGATCATATTCATCATATTTATATTCTGTTGTAAATTTTTCGTTCTTCCCTTTGAATTGAACCTGATGCGCGCTCAAACGCCCCTTTTCATCATACATCATGGTGAGCGTGCCGACTGGACCGTCTTCCAAGAGTTTGCGTCCGAAGCGGTCATAGGCAAATTTTACCGTAGTCTTGCCATCCGTGATGGAACTCATCCGCCCATTTTCATCATATGTCATTTTCGTGGTCAGGGATTCTTTTCCCTGAACGATTTTTTCCTCCGTCATGCGACCGAAATCATCATATTGGTATGCGGTTTTGCGTCCGGCTTCTTCTTTGCTTACAAGCCTGCCGTTGGCATATCCATATTTGACAGGAGTTCCATCAGGCCAAATACGTTTGATTAACTTTCCGCTCTTATCGTATTCAAATTTAGTCGTGGAACCATTGCCGTCGGTATATCCCGCAAGCTCGCCCCAGCCGGTATAGGCAAACTTCAACGGATATTCTCCTGCACCTTTGCGCTCGACCATACGTCCGTATTTATCATATTTCTGTTCGGCCTTTCCCCCGGAAGTCAATTTTTCGACCAGACGTCCCTGCGCATCATAATTCATCTTCACAACAGCGCCGAAGATCGTTCTCTGCTCTTTCAACAGACCATTTTTATATACATTGCCGGAGACAGACATACCGGAACGTCTGGTATTCACCAGTTGCCCCGCTCTGTCGTATTCAAACTCTGTCCGGTTTCCGAAACGGTCCTCTTCCCAGACTTTTTTACCGTCTTTCACCGCATAGGAATTGATCTTCTGTCCCAGATCTTCGGCTTCCAACAAGGTCGAGGCAAGCCCCAATCCGACAAAAAACAGCGCGTAACGATTCATTTCTTCTCCTCCCATGCAAGGTCTTTTGCAAGTCGGCAGTCATGTAATAATATTGCATCTGTCATCATTGTTTTTAGCATGTTAGAATA
>ENA-UOOA01003151-UOOA01003151.1-human-gut-metagenome-genome-assembly--contig:-P61old-NODE-3151-length-21191-cov-14.120600_pt1 | contig 21191 bp, 16 predicted proteins | sample MGYA00242467_ERZ724014 | MGnify/ENA metagenome assembly ERZ724014 | reverse complement strand
AATACACTTCCTTGCTGATCAGGGCCAGCACGATGGCGACGATGGGGGGCAGCAGAGACCAGAAGGTACCGGCGAAGGGCGTGGTGGCCTCAATCATCTCGCCGTCAACTTCCAGCGTAGGCAGGGGAGCGCCCTTGAAGGTGATGCCGAGAATGACCAGCAGCACGACAAAGACACCCAGCGCTACAAAATACGCAATTTTGGTGCTCTTCTTTTCCATTATGAGATTTACCTCCTCATGATTTATGGTTCTCTCATTTTATAGGTTCTTAACACCATTGTCAAGTTCTTGACGCTTTTTCAGTTCTTTTAACAAGTTTTTAACAAGAAGTTTGACTGATTTCACAAATTGTTCATATTCTCGTGGAAAAGAAGCCATTTTGCATGTCCGGAGGAGGAAAAGACGCAGAAAAGACGCCGGAGCGGGCGCTCCGGCGTCTTTGGGATGTAAAATTTTTCTCAGCCTTCCAGAAGTTTTTAGAAGAAGAAGGATTTGATCTGGCCGTACAGCACCAGCAGCAGGCCCAGCGGCGTAACGTATCTGATGCAGAACCGGTAGAATTTGTACATGGTGAACTTGTTGCCGCATTGCTCAATCTCGTCCTTTACAAATTCGGTACCGATCTCATAGGCCACCATGAAGGTCATCAGCAATGCACCCAGCGGCATCATGATACCCTCCGAGATACAATCCCAGAAGTCCAGCCAGTCAGCGGCCCAGGTCTTGGGATTCTCGATGCCCAACAGGTCTGCTGGCGAGATACCAGACGTGCCCAGTGCATCGGCGCAGACCAAGATACAGCCAATGCTCACCAGAGCAGTGGCAATCAGGGTGTAGCTCTTACGCTTGTCGCCCTTACCCTCGGCACGGGCCTTATCCACGAAGTGGGCCACGATGACCTCCAGCAGGGAGATGGAGGAGGAGATGGCGGCGAAGACCACCAGCAGATAGAAGATGATGCCAAAGATAGGGCCAACAGTGCCCATGCGGCTGAACACATTCTGCATGGTAACGAACAGCAGGGACGGGCCGCCCAGAGAGCCTTCAGGATCCAGAGCAAAGCGAGCGGGCAGTACGCACAGCGCCGCCATGAAGGCCACCATGGAGTCCATGACCACGATCAGCAAACCGTTTTTCTGGATGTTCTCCTTTCTATCCAGATAGGAACCATAGGTGATCATGGCGCCCATGCCCAGAGACAGTGAGAAGAACATCTGGCCGCCAGCAGTTGCAAATACCTGGAAGAGGTTGGGGGCTTTGTCAATGACGCCGTTCGCAACAGCCCAACCGGGAATAAGCATATACTTCAGGCCGTCCACGGCACCGGGCAGGGTGCAGGCGCGGATGATGCAGATCAACAGGGCCACGAACAGAGCGGGCATACCGATGGAGCAGACCTTCTCGATACCGCCGCCGACGCCGCCCAAAACGATAATCATGGTCAGCGCCACAAAGATCAAGCCATAAATGACACCTTCAAGGGGATTGCCAATCAGCGCGTCAAACACACTGGCGCCAGTGGAGGTACCTTCGGCCGCAGCAGCAATAGCCTTTGCGCCAAAGCCGGCGTTAAACAGGTCACCCACGTTCAGAACGACATACTTGATGCAGTAGCCGCCCAGCGCACAGTAGAAGAACAGGATGAAGAACGCGGACAGGATACCCAGCCAGCCCATCCATTTGAACTTCTTGGAGACGATCTTATACGCCTCGACCGCGCCCTTACCGGTCTTACGACCCATGGCCAGCTCGCTGATCATAACAATAAATCCGCAGGTAACACCCAGGAAAATGTAAACCAGCAGGAACGTAAAGCCGCCGTTGGCACCCATCTTATAGGGAAAGCCCCAGATGTTGCCCAGACCGACCGCCGAACCGACAGCAGCCATCAGGAATCCAAAATTGGATCCAAAGCCTTTTCTTTCTTCCATTGTTTTCTCTCCTTAATACTTAGTTACCGTCCGGGGAAAATTACGGTGTACTGTGAGTTTACTATTTCTGGGAGCGGCTGTAAATAAGGCAAAGCCGTTCTTAACGCGGCCGTTGCGTGGGGGTATTTTTCCTTTATCACCCACTTATAAAAAATCCGTTATTTGTGAACAAAATCACAAAAAGACCTCCGCTTGGCACGGAGGTCTTTTGTCCATATTATGTATTTTTCGTGAGAAGAAATTTTTCTGGGTTCAATCGCCTTCCCGCATGCGATAGCCCACGCCCACCTCGGTAAAGAGATACTCGGGATGGCTGGGATCTTTTTCCACCTTGCGGCGGATATTGGCCATGTTGACCCGGAGGATCTGGTTGTCGGTCTTGGCCTTGGGGCCCCACAGCTCGCGGATGATGAAGTCATAGGTCAGCACCTTGCCGGCGTATTTGCCCAGCAGGGCCACGATCTTATATTCGTTGACGGTGAGCTTGGCGTTTTCACCGCGCATCAGCACCTGGTGCTTGTCATAGTCGATGGTCAGGTCGCCGGTGGTGAATTTGCCGGACTGGGCGATCTGGGGGTCGGACAGGGTGGTGCGGGTATGGCGGATGGCGGTGCGGATGCGGGCCAGCAGCTCGGAGGTGCCGAAGGGCTTGGAGATATAGTCGTCGGCACCGTAGTCCAGGGCCTCTACCTTATCATGCTCGTGATGGCGGGCGGAGACCACCACCACCGGCAGGCTGGACCACTTGCGGACGGATTTCAGCACCTCGATGCCGTCCATATCCGGCAGGCCCAGATCCAGCACGATCAGATCGGGACAGTGGGACGAGATCATGGTCAGCGCCTCCTCGCCGCTGCGGACCACGATGGTGTCGTAGCCGTTGGCTGTCAGGATCATGGAGATGAAATTGCTGATGCTCTGCTCATCCTCTACGATCAGTACCTTGTCTTTAATCTTCATGGTCTTCCTCCTCCATAGGTAATTCTATCACAAACCGTGCCCCGCCGTGACGGGAGACGTTTTCGCCGCGAATTGAGCCGCCATGGGCCTGCATCACCGTCTTGCATACGGACAGGCCAATGCCCATGTTGCGCTTGCGGTCACCCTGCTGGCTCTGGTGGGCGCTGCTGTCAAAGAGATTGTTCAGCTTGTCGTGGGCGATGCCCGCGCCGTTGTCCTCCACGGTGATGCGGGCCACATCGTCATGCCGTTCCAGCGTCACGTTGATCTCCGTGGCCCCCTCGCCGTGGATGGCGGCGTTCTCCAGCAGGTTCAGCAGCACCTGCTCGATCAGCAGCTCGTCCATGGGCACCAACAGCACCTCCTGGGGCAGGTGGACATGGACCGGAAGGGTGCCGCCACGCTTGGTGAATTTGGCCACCGCGCCCTCGATGACCTCCTCGGCCACAGCCAGCGTCTTGGTGACCTTGGTGTCGTCGCCCTGGGCGCCGATGCGGGTGATGGACAGCAGGTTTTCCACGATGCGGATCAGCCAGCGGGCGTCCTCGTTGGCGGCGGACACCAGCTGGTGCCGCTGCTCCGCCGTCAGCGACTCCTCCTGTTCCATCAGAACGTCGGTGGCGCCCACGATGCCGGTCAGCGGCGTTCGGATGTCGTGGGACACCGCCCGCAGCAGATTGGAGTGTATCCGCTCCCGCTCCGCCTCACGCTTCAGGATCTCTACCTGCTTGGCGCGGCTGGTCAGCATACCGGTGACCACCGAGATGAACATCATGACGATAAACGTCAGCGGGAAACCCGCCAGCGTGAAGCTGATCTCCCAGTACGGCTCGGTAAACACATAGTCCACGCACAGCACGCCGGTGACGGCAATGAGGATGCTGAACAGATATCCGTCCGTCAGCAGCGCCGTCAGGAACACATCCAGAAAAAAGATCACGGCCACATAGCTGGTATCTCTGTGGGTGTCCACCGACCGCAGCAGCAGGCACAGCACCACCGTGACGAAAAACAGCGCCGCCGAAACGATGAAATCCTTTCCCGAATACAGCAGAGAGCTGTGAAAGATCTTTTTCTTCTTCGTCCATTGTCCCGGCCACGGGATCTTCCATTTTTTCACGCGCACCCCTCCCCTGCGCCGGACTCCGTAATTATCTTGTATTGTATCACAGATTTTTGTTAATGTGGTGTTAAAATGTTGTTAAGAGGGGCCTTTTCTCTAAATTTTTACAGGGACTTTATGGGCCTTCCGGCCACGAAAAACCGGCCGCTGCCGGTGGGCATGGCCGGTTTTGTCGAACGGTGTATCTTTCTGTATCTTTATGGAGAAAATTCTCCTATAAAAAGCAAATCGCCACGGCACCGATGTGTCGTGGTTCCTTCGTATGGGGGGATCCTTACCGGTCGCTGGGCTGCCAATCGCAATCCGCGAAGATCATATCGTCCAGATCACCCGTGATGAACTTGTTCAGCATCGTACATATCACGCTCCTTTCCTATTCGCATTTTACACCTGTATTATATGCTTCCCCTTTCCTTTTTGCAAGCTTCAAATTAGACGTATTTCACAATTTCGCGCGTTGTCTTTTTGGCAGTTTGCACAGTGCCTATTGCGTTTTCCGGTAGGGTACATTATAATATAGAATGGAATTTTAGGTTGACGCGGGGGACGCGTATGAAAGAGTTTATTGCGGGACAATTTGATATTGCCGTCATCGGCGCGGGCCATGCCGGCATCGAGGCAGCGCTGGCCGCGGCGCGTCTGGGACTGGAGACGGTGTGCTTTACCATCAATCTGGATGCGGTGGGCAACATGCCCTGCAACCCGGCCATCGGCGGCACGGGAAAGGGCCATCTGGTGCGTGAGCTGGACGCTCTGGGCGGCGAGATGGCCAAGGCGGCGGACAAGGCCTGCATTCAGTACCGGATGCTGAACCGGGGCAAGGGCCCCGCCGTATGGTCCCTGCGGGCCCAGGCCGACCGGCGGGAGTATCAGAAGGTGATGAAGCACACGCTGGAGCGCCAGCCCCACCTGACGGTGCGGCAGGGTGAGGTGGTGGACATCCGGGCGGAGGACGGCCATGTGTCCCAGGTGGTGCTGCGGACGGGGGCGGTATTCCACGTGAAGGCCGCCGTCATCTGCTCCGGCACCTATCTCCACGGGCGCACCATCATCGGCGAGTGCATCGAGGAGAGCGGCCCCGACGGTATGCACGCCGCCACGGCGCTGACGGAGCGATTGCTGGCGCTGGGACCGCCCCTGCGGCGGTTCAAGACCGGGACGCCGCCGCGGGTCAACGCCCGGACGGTGGACTTCAGCAAAATGGAGCTGCAGGAGGGTGACCCCGCTCCCCTGCCTTTCAGCTTCGAGACAGAAAAGCCGCCGGAGAACCGGGCGGTGTGCTATCTCACCTACACCAACGAGGAGACCCACCGGATCATCCGGGAGAATCTGGATCGCAGCCCCATTTACAGCGGCGTTATTGAGGGCGTGGGCCCCCGGTACTGCCCGTCCATCGAAACGAAGGTAGTGCGCTTTGCCGACAAGCCCCGGCATCAGCTGTTCATCGAGCCTATGGGGCTGGACACGGAGGAGCTGTACATTCAGGGGTTCTCCTCCTCCCTGCCGGAGGAAATTCAAATTCAAATGCTGCACACGGTGACGGGGCTGGAGCACGCGGTGATGACCCGGCCCGCCTACGCCATCGAGTACGACTGCATCGACCCGCTGGCGCTGAAGCCCACGCTGGAGACGAAGGCGGTGGCGGGGCTGTACGGCGCGGGACAGTTCAACGGCTCCTCCGGCTATGAGGAGGCAGCGGTACAGGGCTTTGTGGCGGGCGTCAACGCGGCGCTGGCGCTGCTGGGCCGTGAGCCGTTGGTGCTGAAGCGCAGCGAGAGCTACATCGGCACCCTCATCGACGATCTGGTGACGAAGGGCACCGAGGAGCCCTACCGCATGATGACCAGCCGCTCGGAATACCGGCTGGTGCTGCGGCAGGACAACGCCGACCAGCGTCTGACGGCCATCGGCCACCGCATCGGTCTGGTCAGCGATGAGAGGCTGGCGGCGGTGGAGGCCAAGTACGCCGCGGTGGCACAGGAAATCAGGCGGCTGGAGCGCACCGGCATCCCCGGCAGCGACGTGCTGAACGCCCTGCTGACGGAGCGGGGCACCACACCGGTCAATGACGGGTGCCGCCTCATCGACCTGCTGCGGCGGCCCCAGCTCAGCTACGCCGATCTGCGCCCCTTCGATCCCGCGCCCCAGGAACTGGCGGCGGACGTGGTGGAGCAGGTGGAGATCACCGTAAAGTACGAGGGCTACATCCAGCGGCAGCAGAAGCAGGTGGAGGAATTTGAACGGCTGGAGCGCCGCCTGCTGCCGGAGGATATCAACTATGACCACATTCAGGGATTGCGGCTGGAGGCGCGGGAAAAGCTCAGCGCCATACGGCCCCGCAGTCTGGGACAGGCCGGGCGCATTTCCGGCGTGTCCCCCGCCGACATGGCGGCGCTGATGATCTATCTGGGCAAGTAAGGAGGGCGAACCGATGAAGGTCTATGATCTGACCCACACCATTAAAAACGACATGCCGGTGTATCCCGGCACGGAACAGCCGCAGCTGACCACCGCCTGCACCATCGAGGAGGCAGGCTATCGGGAGACGCTGCTGCACATGTTCTCCCACACCGGCACCCACATGGACGCCCCGGCCCACATGCTGTTGGACGGCGCGCCGCTGGACAGCTACGACGCGGACAAATTCACCGGCACCGCCGTGGTGGTGGACTGCCGGGGAGAGGCGGATATTTCCCTTCCCCTGCTGAAACGCTATGACCTGGACGGCGTGGACTTCGTGCTGTTCTGCACCGGGTGGGACAAAAAGTGGGGCACCCCCGATTACTATGAGGGCTTCCCCTGTCTGACGCCTGACGCGGCGGCGTATCTGGCCACGCTTTCCTTAAAGGGCGTGGGCGAGGATTCCATCTCGCTGGATCCCTGCGGCAGCGTGGACTTCCCCAACCACATCACGCTGCTGCGGGCGGACTTCGTCAACACGGAGAATCTGACGGGGCTGGACGCGTTGATCGGACGGCGGTTCACCTTTGTGACGCTGCCGCTGAAATTTGAAAATTCTGATGGCTGCTCCTGCCGCGCCATCGCAATGGAGGAATGATACATGGGTAAGCTGCGGTTTTTGCTGGCGCTGTGGCTGGGCAAGCTGTCCATCCCGGCGCTGAAGATCACCCACCACAACGGCACGGACTTCCCCGGCTCGCTGGCAGTGAAGGTGTGTCCCGACTTTCTGAAATATGTGGGCAAGCCCCCCATGATGGTGGCCGTCACCGGCACCAACGGCAAGACCACCGTCAGCAATATGCTGGTGGACATTCTGGAGGCGGAGGGCCATCACGTTCTCAGCAACCGGGCGGGCAGCAACATCACCTCCGGCGTGTCCACGGCCTTCATCCGCAACTGCGACCTGCTGGGCCGGGTGAAGAAGTGCAACATGGCGGTGCTGGAGATCGACGAGCGGTCGGCCCCGAGGATCTACCCCTATGTGCGGCCCAACTATATTCTGATCACCAATCTGTTCCGGGATTCCATCATGCGCAACGCCCATCCGGGGTATATTGCCGGCATTCTCAGCCGGAACCTGCCCCGCGAGAGCAAGCTGATCCTCAACGCCGACGACCTCATCTCCTGCGGCGTGGCGGAGGAGAACGCGCGGTGCTATTTTGGCATCGGGCGGATGCCCACCGACGTGACGGACTGCGTGAACCTGCTGAACGATATGCGCATCTGTCCCAAGTGCGCGGGCAAGCTGCGGTATGAGTACCGCCGGTATCACCACATCGGCCACGCCGTGTGCGAGAGCTGCGGCTTCCACTCCCCCGAGGCGGACTATCTGGCGGAGCAGGTGGACTTGCAGGCGCGCACCATGGTGGTGCGGGAGAAGGACGGGGTGACCTATCCCTATGCGCTGATCACCGACAGCCTGTTCAACATCTACAACATGATGGCGGTCATCGCCGCGCTGCGGCAGCTGGGGCTGAGCCACGAGACCATCCGGAAGCGGTTTGCCGGGACGAAGATCCTGGAGAGCCGTCTTTCCGAGGAGAAGATCGGCGGCGTCAACGTGATCATGCAGATGTCCAAGGACAAGAACGCCCTGGCGTGCAGCCGGAACTTTGACTATATCCAGTCCAAGCCGGGCCGCAAGGAGCTGCTGGTAATGATGAACTGCATGGGCGTGTCCAAGAACTGGTCGGAGAATCCCAGCTGGATGTACGATACGGACTTCGAGTTCCTGAACCACGACGACATCGTGCAGCTGGTGTGCGCCGGGCCGCGGGCGCGGGACTATAAGCTGCGGCTGCTGCTGGCGGGCATCCCGGAGGAGAAGATCTTTCTGGAGGACGACGAATTCAAGGCGCTGGACAAGCTGTATCTGACGCCCGGCGACGATGTATATATCCTGTACGGCGTGGACGGTACGCCGCTGGCCTTCCGGGTGAAGGCGAAGTTGAAGGAAATGCTGCTGGCGAAAGGAGGTCAGGCACAATGAGAGCGGAGATCCTATTCCCGGAGGTGTGCAACCTCTACGGCGATCTGCAGAACATCTACTATCTGAAGCGGTGCTGCCCGGCGCTGGAGATCGTGGAGACCGACCTGAAGTCCAAGCCCGCCTTTCTGGACGGGGACGTGACGCTGGTGTTCATGGGCTCCACCACGGAGCAGGGATTGCAGCTGGCGGCGGACGCCCTGCGGCCCTATCGGGAGGCCATCGCAGAGAAGGTGGACGCGGGACAGCTGTTCCTGGCCACCGGCAACGCGCTGGACATTCTGGGTGACGCCATCGACAGCGATATGGCGCCCCGGATCGAGGGTCTGGGCCTGCTGCCCACCCGGGCGGAGTATCACATGATGCGGCGGCACAACAGCTACTATGTGGGGAAGTTCGGCGACATGGACATCGTGGGCTTCAAGAGCCTGTTCGGGCACTCCCACGGCGTGGGCGAGGCGCTGTTCGACACCGTGAAGGGTGTGGGCCGGGACGGCCAGGAGGGCAGCGGCGAGGGCTTCCGCCGGGGCGGACTGATGGCGACGTATCTCATCGGGCCGCTGCTGATTTTGAACCCTCCCCTGTGCAAGTGGCTGCTGCGGGAGATGGACGCGCCCTCCGACGCGCTGGCCTTTGAGGAGGCCGCCATGGACAGCTATCGCAAGCGGGTGGCGGAGTTCATGGAACCGGGACGGAGCTGGAGGTATTAAAAATCGGTCTGCTTTTGAGTACGGAAGCAATAGGACGCACCGCAGGGAGGACAATATGAAAAAAGCGAAGGCTTATCAACTGATTCTGATCCCTCTCCTTCTCGTCATTGCTGCCGTGGGCGTAAGCCTTGCCTACAGATGGTGGGACGCGAGCCACACGGTACCCGGCCCCGGATCCCTGGACGGTCGTTTACAGGGCGTTGGCGATTGGGCCGAAGGCGAGCAGGGATCGGAGCTACTTGGTGCGTATACCTTTGTCACCACGGATGAAATCGACACGGCCCGCATCAAAAAAGTATATGCCTATCAGCTTTCAGACGGCTCTGTTTACGGCTGGCTTTCCTTTCAGCAGGAGCTGCCGGAGGATCAGTGGGAGGAAGAGAGCGCTGTGCCCGGCACCAATGCCAACTACGTCAAGGTGCTGCTGGAAGCAGAGGCGCAGCATTGGGAAAAGGACTTGTTTTTGGGTCACTATAGTCTGAGCGGGGTGTTTTTTGCCATCAGCGACAGCCCCGAAACCTTAGCGTGTTATTTCCTCAGCTGCACAGAGGGTAACTACTATCGCGGCTGATCGGGCGCGCTCGGGGCGGATGCCCCAAGGGCACTCGTTCCGCTACGCTCCACAGCGCTCGTCGTCCGCCCCTACGAAAATTCCGCAGCTCACAGCAGGCCCGTTTTGCGGTGCAAAATGGGCCTGTTGGCGCAGCTCTACGCTGCGGAGACTGATTTCTGAAACGGCGGGGTGGACATTTCTGCCCCGGCTGCGGCATACTGGCGTCACAGCGAAAGGAGCGTGACCACATGGATACCACGAAAACAGGCAGCTATCTGGCGGCGCTGCGAAAGGACGCAGGGATGACCCAGCAGGAGACGGCTGACCGCCTGGGCGTGTCCAACAAGACCATCAGCAAATGGGAGAGCGGCGGGGGATTCCCCGATATCGCCATTCTTCCGGCGCTGGCAGAGCTGTACGGCGTCACCGCCGACGACATTCTGGCGGGCGAGACGGTGCGGCGCACCGCCGCTTCCGGCGGCGGACAGGTGGAGCAATACCTCGCCCGCCGGGGCGAGCTGCGGTGGCGCATCGGCTACGCCGTGGCGGCACTGTGTCTGCTGGCGGCGGTGCTGTTCCGGCCTTACGTCTGGGTGTGGCTGCTGCTGGCGGGAGCCGCGGCGGCGGTATGGATCGGCTGGGGCCGATGCGGCAAGGACGAGCTGCGGACGCGGCTTTTGATGCTGTTTCCGCTGGCGGCGGCACTGGGGTTTATGGTGCTGGGGAAGTGCTTCCCCGCAACATTGGTAAAAGAGTACTTCCAGACAATCCGGGAGTATGATTGGGTTTCCGCGATGATGATAACCGATTATCTGTCCGCACATATCGCATGGGATCTGATGCTGATAATGCTGGCGGTGCTGTACCTTCTGGCACGGCATATCCTGCGGCGGCATGGTGATGGGGCAGGGTTGCTGAAACCTGCGACGTTCCGTTGCGCATTGGTCGGCTGGATCGCATCACTGGCGGCAGAGATCGTGCGCTGGCTGGTGGTAACACCGCTCAGACAGGAAAATGTAGAATACTACATCGAGCACCTGGTCTTTGGTAGTTCCGACGCATATACCTCCGCCGCACGGTGGTTCGCGGTGCTGCGGTGGGGCGTGGTCGCGGTGACGCTGGTGCTGATGGCGCTGGCGGAGCGAAAAAAGGCGGCGGAAGCGCCGCAGCAGACCGAAAACGCCGGAGAAATGAAATAAGCGAAACCAGCGGCTTGCGCGATAGGCGGAAGCCGCTGGTTTTTATTGTAATTCCTGTTCCAAGGCGTCGAATTCAGACGCTGCGAAAAACTCGCCCAGCGTGATATCCAGCCCGTCGCACAGTTTTTTAATGGTGGTAATGGAGATATCCCGACGCCGCACGTCCAGTAGGCTATAGACGGTGGAGGGCGTTATTCCGGAGAGATTGGCCAACTTGTTGTATTTGATCCCCCCGCTGGGCGCAGAGCTGGCGGAACCGTTCCGCCACCACGTCTTTCACTGTCATACGATCACCTCAAAGGCGAGTTTATTCCTCTTCCGGCAGCGTGATCTCGCCGTGCTCCCGCTCGTAGACGTCCACGCATTCCTGCGCCAGATGCTCCAGCTGCGCATTCAGCGAACGGTGATTCTTTTTTGCGATATAGGTGATTTTGCGCAGCAAGGCTTCCGGAAAGCGAATGCCGGTCTGAATGCGGTCAGTAGCCAAATGATAACACCCCTTTTGCAGTATGATAGCATTTTAACCAAAAACGATTTGACTATCTACAAACTTTATGTTATCGTTTAGTTATCAGCCGAGTTGGGAGAGATGTGATTTATGAAAGAACTTACGATACAGATTCCGGATTATCTCTATGAGTTTTACCGCAAAATCGGCCAACAGGCAAATGTGTCCACCGAACAGGTGGTCAGCGACACGCTGTTCAAGCTGGCGGGAGAATTGAGTCTGAACGCGATACACAAGAAAGAGAAGATGTGAACGCGGCAGACGCGTAGGGCGGACAGAGTCGTCCGCCCCTACATTGTCATTGCGAACCAGTGCTCACTCTGGTGTGGCAATCCGTTTTATCTAAAGAGTACGGATTCCCACGACAGTGACATCGGTCACTGTCTCGGAATGACATACTTTGCGGCGGAGCCCATGGGGCCTGCCGCTATTCAAATCATGCCGCCTTTGGCGGCATACCTTAACTTTTCACTCTTCTCTCTTCACTCTTCACTGCAAAAAAGACGTCTGCCTTGCGGCAGACGTCTTTTTTGCATGTGTTACGTCAAATCGGGGAAATTCTTTACCACAGCGGCGCAGCGGGGCGTGCGGTCACAGCGCCGCCGGCGGCGGATCAAGCGTGACCGCACGCAAGGAAGTGTCCCGTTTCGCACGGCCCGAACGGGTCTGCGAAACGGCAGACACAACGAGTTACCACCGCAAGCCACGGTGCGGCAAAAGCAACAGGGCACTCAACATGCCGTGCTTACACCAAATCGGGGAAATTTTTCACAACAGCGGCGCAGCGCGGGCACAGCTCGGGATGCTGGGCGTCGCTGCCCACGGTGGGCAGTACCTTCCAGCAGCGCAGGCACTTGGCGCCATTGGCGGGGCGGACGGCCACGGTCAGGGCGTCGCCCACCTCCACGCGCACCTGGGAGACGATCAGCAGATCGGCCAGCATGGCGCTGTCCATCTCGGTCAGGAAGGCATCCTCGGCGGGAACGGTCAGATCCACCTCGGCCTCCAGGCTCTTGCCGATGGTCTTGGCGGCGCGGGCCTGCTCCAGCTCGCCGTTGACGGCGTTGCGCAGGACGGCGATGCGGGCCCACTTGGCCATCTCGTCCTCGGAGAGGGCGTATGCGGTATAGGGCTGCACCATCTCGTTGAACAGCACGTTCCGGGCATCGTCGCTGCTGCGGTGGGGCATGGCCAGCCAGATCTCATCGCAGGTGAAGGCCAGGATGGGGGCAAACAGGCGGGTCATGGCGTCCAGGATCAGGAACAGGGCGGTCTGTGCGCTGCGGCGCTCCAGGCCCTCGGCGGCGTCGCAGTACAGACGATCCTTCAGGATATCGAAGTAGAAGGAGCTGAGGTCGACCACGCAGAAGTCGTTGACCATATGGGACACCACATGGAACTCATAGTTGTCATAGGCGGCGAACACCTTGGTGATCAGGTCGTTCAGGCGGGTGACGGCCCACTTGTCCAGGGGCAGCATGTCGGCGGGCTGCACCAGATCGTCGGCGTTGAAGCCCACCAGGTTATCCAGGCAGAACTTGGCGGTGTTGCGGAACTTCAGGTAGTTCTGGGAGAGCTGCTTGAAGATCTCGTCGGAGCAGCGGACATCCACATGATAGTCGGCGCTGCCGGCCCACAGGCGGAGGAGATCCGCGCCGTACTTGTCAAAGATCTCGGCGGGATCCATGCCGTTGCCCAGGGACTTGTGCATGGCCTTGCCCTCACCGTCCACGGTCCAGCCGTGGGTGACGCACTCTTTGAAGGGAGCGCCGCGGCCCAGGGCGCCAACGGCCACCAGCAGAGAGGACTGGAACCAGCCGCGATACTGGTCAAGGCCCTCGATATACATGGTGGCGGGCCAGAAGCCCTGATCCCGCTCCATGGCGGCGAAGTGGGTGGAGCCGGAGTCGAACCAGCCGTCCAGCGTGTCATTCTCCTTTTCGAAGCCGGCGGACTTGCCGCAGTGGGGGCAGGTAAAGCCCTTGGGCAGGATGTCGGCGGCATCCATATCGAACCAGGCGTTGGAACCCTTCTCCTCGAACAGGCTGGCCACGGCCTCGATGCTCTCCTCGGTGCAGACGGGCTTGCCGCAGTCCTTGCAGTAGAACACGGGGATGGGCAGGCCCCAACGGCGCTGGCGGCTGATGCACCAGTCGGTACGCTCCAGGATCATGGAGCGCATGCGGTCCTTGCCCCAGCCGGGCACCCAGCGGACATCCTCGCAGGCGGCGATGGCGTCATCCTTGAAGGAATCCACGGAGCAGAACCACTGAGGCGTGGCGCGGAAGATGATGGGCTGCTTGCAGCGCCAGCAGTGGGGATAGCTGTGGACGATGTCCTCGCTGGCGAACAGGGAGCCGTTGTCCTTCATGTCCTGAAGGATGACGGGGTTGGATTCATCGGTGGTCATGCCCTCGTACTTGCCGGCGTAGGCGGTGTGCTTGCCCTGATCGTCCACGGGCACCACCATGTCCATGCCGTAGCGCTTGCAGGTCAGATAGTCGTCGGCGCCGAAGCCGGGGGCGGTATGGACGCAGCCGGTACCGGAATCCATGGTGACGTAATCGGCCAGCACCAGGCGGGAGGTCTTGGGCAGGAAGGGATGCTGGGCCAGCATATTCTCGAAGAAGGAGCCGGGGTGGCTCTCCAGGATCTCATAGCTGTCGAAGCCGCCGACCTTCATGACCTTCTCGGTCAGGGCCTCGGCCATGATATACATCTCGCCGTTGGGCGCCTTGACCACCACATAGCTCTCGTCGGGATGCAGGGCGATGGCCAGGTTGCCGGGCAGCGTCCAGATCGTGGTGGTCCAGATCACGAAAAACAGCTTGCTGTGATCCAGATGGCCCATCTTGCCCAGATCGTCGTTCATGGGGAACTTGACATAGACGGTGGTGCAGGGATCGTCCTTATACTCGATCTCCGCCTCGGCCAGGGCCGTCTCGTCGTGGGGGCACCAGTACACGGGCTTCAGGCCCTTGTAGATGTGACCGTTCTGGTACATTCTGCCGAACACACGGACCTCCTGGGCCTCGAAGCCGGGATCCATGGTCTTGTAGGGGTGCTCCCAGTCGCCCACCACGCCCATGCGCTTGAAGCCCTCGCGCTGCACGTCGATATAGTGGTCGGCAAACTCGTGGCAGGCGGTGCGGAAGTCCGCCACGCTCATGGCCTTGTGGTTCAGCTTGTTCTGCTTGATGATGGCGGACTCGATGGGCATGCCGTGGTTATCCCAGCCGGGGATATAGGGGGTGTAGTAGCCCCGCATAGCATACATACGGGTGATGAAGTCCTTCAGGGACTTGTTGAGGGCGTGGCCCATGTGCAGCGCGCCGTTGGAGAACGGAGGGCCGTCGTGCAGGGAGAACAGGGGCTTGCCCTCGTTCTTCTTCAGCAGCTCGTTGTAGAGGTCGATCTCCTCCCAGTGCTTCAGCATGTCCGGCTCGCGCTTGGGCAGGCCGGCACGCATGGGAAAGCCGCTCTTGGGCATGTTCAACGTCTTTTTGTATTCCATGTTGCTTCTCCTTTTCTATGTGAAAAAATTTCGTATGCAAAAATAAAAAGCGCCTTTGTCTCGTCAAGAGACAAAGGCGCGATAAAACGTCCTCTGCGGTACCACTCTCGTTGCCGCCAAGGCGGCCACTCAGCCCCACCATCCGTGGGCGCGGGGTGATAACGGCCCGCTTCCGTCCGTGCCTACTTTTTGGTTTCAGCCGGATGCTCCGGGGTGATATCCGCGCCAGACCTGCGTCCGCCTTGCACCGAAACGGCGGCTCTCTTTGCGTCAGGCTGTGGCGCTGCGTGTCCCCTTCATCGCGTTTGTACCATGTTTACCATGAGATATCTGTTAATATAACCACTTTTTCTCCGTTTGTCAATGGCATTTTCACCAAAAACAAGGAGAAATCCGGCATTTTTCAGATGATACCGAACATAGTCAGGATGCCGATCAGGCCCATGGCGGTGTAGACGATGCCCATTACCGTCAGCAGCACGGTGACAAGGGTGTAGAAGGTGCTGTCCTTCTTGGTGTGCTTGAAGCGGCGGGTATAGAACAGCACCAGGCAGGTGATGCCCAGCAACAGTGAGGAGATGTAGTTCATCAGCTGGTTCTCTTTATACACCGTGAAGCGCAGGATCAGCGTGACGGCAATGGCGGCGAACAGGACGATCAGCGTGATGTTCAGCCACATGGGCAGCTTGACACGCTCCTGCTGACGGCCCTTTTCCGCCAGCTTCTGGGCCATGTAGGCGCCGGCGCCGCTGCCGGTGTAGCCGCCGTAGTTGCTGTTTTTCTTCTTGGAGTGGTTGTTCTTATTGGGGTTGCCCTTCGCCTTGCGGATCTCTTCCTCGCGGTTGGCGTACTGGTTGATCTGGGAATAAGCCTTGTTCTTTGCCATTGCGTTTGTCTCCTTTTAATTTATATAGGCCAGCAGCATCCGGAGCATCTCGTCCGCGGCGGCGGCGCGGATGGCGCTGCGGCCGCCGGAGAGGTGCAGAAGCTGCACAGTGGTTTCGTTTTGAGCGGACAGGGCGATATACACGGTGCCTACGTCGTGGCCACGGTCGTCCTTATCGGGGCCTGCCACGCCGGTGACGGACAGGCCGAAGTCCGCACAGGTCAGATGGCGGACGCCCTCCGCCATGGCGCGGGCCGTCGGTTCGGACACCGCGCTGTAAACTTCCAGCGTGTCGTGGGGGACGCCCAGCACCCGCTCCTTGACGCCGTTGGTATAGCTGACCACACCGCCCAGGAACACCGACGACGCGCCGGGGACATCCGTCAGGCACTTGGCGGCCAGGCCGCCGGTGCAGCTCTCCGCCGTGGAAAGGGTCAGGCCGCGCTCCTTCAGAGCGGCGATGACCTGCTGCTCCAATGTCTCGTTCATGGTGCGCACCTCAGTGCTTGGGGTACAGGCGGATCATCTCGCGGCCCGCCAGGGCTTTGTCGCACAGGGCGTCAATGTCCAGCGCGGCCTCGTACTCCCGGACTTCTTCCAGATTGGGCTTGGTCTTGGGGTGGCGTGGGGTGAACACGGTGCAGCAGTCCTCGTAGGGCAGGATGGAGGTATCGAAGGTGCCCACATGGCGGGCGATGCGGACGATCTCCTCCTTGTCCATGCCGATCAGGGGCCGCAGCACCGGCAGGGTGGCCACGTCATCGCTGACCACCAGGGCCTGGATGGTCTGGCTGGCCACCTGACCCAGGCTCTCGCCGGTGACGATGGCCTTGCAGGCCAGCTCGTGGGCCAGCCGGTCGCCCAGCCGCATCATGAAGCGGCGCATGATCAGGGTGAAGTGATCCTCCGGACATTTGCGGCGGATCTCCTCCTGGATCTCGGTGAAGGGCACCACATGCACCGTCAGGCGGCCGCACCACACCGTCAGTTCCTGGGCAAGCTGCAGCACCTTTTCACGGGCCTGCTCGCCGGTGTAGGGCGGGGAGGCGAAGTGCAGCAGCTCCAGCTGGACGCCGCGCTTGGCGATCATATAGCTGGACACGGGGCTGTCGATACCGCCGGACAGCAGGCTGACCGCGTGGCCGCCCATGCCGATGGGCAGGCCGCCCGCGGCGGCCTCCGCCGGGCCGTGGACATAGGCGGCGTCCTCCCGCACCTCCAGATGCACCGTCAGCTCCGGGTTATGAACATCCACGATCAGGTGGGGGAAGGCGTCGTGCAGCGCGCCGCCCACCCACTGGCTCAACTGGATGCTGCCCATGGGGAAGGACTTGTCGGAGCGCTTGCTCTCCACCTTGAAGGACTTGGCCGCCAGCAGCGCCGGGGCAAGGTACTCCCTGGCAGTGTTGAAGATGGCCTCCTTCTCCTTGGCACAGGGGACGGCCCGGGCGATGGCGATGATACCGAACACCTTCTTGCAGGCGTCGTAGGCGGCGTCCAGGTCGCAGGTCTCCTCCGCCGGCTCCACATAGATGGTGGACTGGCGGGAGTAGATCTTGAATTTGCCGTACCGCTGGGTGCGGCGGCGGATGTTGCTCATCAGCTTCATCTCAAAGCTGTGGCGGTTCAGTCCCTTCAGGACGATCTCGCCCAGCTTGCAAAGAATGATCTCGTGCATGGGGGTTCTCCTTATTATATATGAATGAATTTACTTCAACAGATTGCTGCTGCGGTACTGGATGGCCTCGGCCAGGTGCTGGACTTCGATGTGCTCCGCGCCGTCCAGGTCGGCGATGGTGCGGGCCATGCGCAAGATGCGGTCGTGGCTGCGGCCGGTGAGGCCAAGGCGGTCAAAAGCGCCCTGCATGACCTTTTCGCCTGCCGCGTCCAGTTGGCAGTACTGGCCGATCATGGCGGGGGTCATATAGGCGTTGCAGGTGACGGCGGTGCCCGCAAAGCGGCGCTTCTGCACCTCCCGGGCGGCGTTGACCCGTTTGCGCACCTGGGCCGAGGACTCCGGCTGCTCCTTGCGGCGCATGGCCTCGTACTCCACGGACGGCACCTCGATATGCATGTCGATGCGGTCCAAAAGCGGGCCGGAGACACGGCGCATGTACTGCTCCACCTGCTGGGCCGAACAGCGGCAGCGGCCGGAGGGATGGCCGTACCAGCCGCAGCGGCAGGGGTTCATGGCGCATACCAGCATGAAGCGGCTGGGCAGCGTCAGGGAGCCGGTGGCACGGGTGATGGTCACCTGGCCGTCCTCCAGCGGCTGGCGCAGGGTCTCCAGGGCGGATTTATCGAACTCCGGCAGCTCGTCCAGAAACAGGATGCCGTTGTGGGCAAGGGATATCTCGCCGGGGCGGGGGATGCTTCCGCCGCCGGACAACGACACCGGCGAGGCGGTATGGTGGGGGCTGCGGAAGGGCCGGGCGTCCACCAGCGGATGCCGGGGATCGGTCATGCCCGCCACGGAGTAAATTTCGGTGGTTTGCAGGGCCTCCGGCCGGGTCATATCCGGCAGGATGGAGGGCAGACGGCGGGCCAGCATGGACTTTCCGGAGCCGGGAGAGCCGATCAGCAGCACGTTGTGGCCGCCGGCGGCGGCGATCTCCAGGGCGCGCTTGACGTTCTCCTGGCCCATGACATCGGAGAAATCCGGCAGGGGCCGGTCGGTGGCGGCGGGCTCCCACCGGGGCGCGGGCACGATGGCGTCGGCTCCCTTCAGATGGGCCACCAGTTGGCCCACATTTTCCACACCGTAGACGGTCAGACCGTCGGCCAGCGTGGCCTCGGCGGCGTTGGCGGCGGGGACGAAGAGCTGCTTCACCCCCTGGCGGGCGGCAAACATGGCCATGGGCAGCACGCCGGTGACGGGGCGCACCTGGCCGGTGAGGCTCAGCTCGCCCAGGAAGGCGGCATCCTCCGGCAGGGCGCGGAGCTCGCCCGCGGCGGCCATAATGCCCAGCAGGATGGGCAGGTCGTACACCGTGCCCTCCTTCCGGACGCGGGCCGGGGCCAGATTGACGGTGATGCGGCTGACGGGGAACTGGGCCCCGCAGTTTTTCACTGCGGCACGCACCCGCTCACGGGCCTCCTTCACCGCCGTGTCCGGCAGACCCACCACGTCAAAGGCGGGCAAACCGCCAGAGAGCATGCACTCCACCGTTACCTCATAGCCGCTGATGCCGGTCAGGCCCAGCGAACGCACCGTGGTCACCATAGGCTCCGCTCCTCTCCCCGCTAAGTTCCTGTTATCACGAAACTTCTGTATCCGTATTATTTTATCACACATTTATATAAAAGGACAATAGTTTTATCAAAATAAGTTCTGCTGTCAGCGGCTGTCAGAATTCTTAACAGCAAAAACGCATTTTTAGTTTCTTGTTACGAAAATTTCATAAAAATGCCGTTTACAGTGGGATTTTTTTGTGATATTATCCTGATACGCTGAGTATTTCGCCCCAATCGGGGCGAAGAGTGTATGAAGGAGGTTCATAAATGGTAAGAAAAATGAAATCCATGGATGGCAACAACGCTGCCGCGCATGTGAGCTATGCGTTTTCCGAGGTAGCCGCCATCTACCCCATCACCCCGTCCTCTCCCATGGCTGACTTTGTCGACCAGTGGAGTGCCAACGGCCAGAAGAATATCTTCGGCACCCAGGTGAAGGTGGTTGAAATGCAGTCCGAAGCCGGCGCGGCCGGTGCCGTACACGGTTCTCTGGGCGCCGGCGCCCTGACCACCACGTACACCGCCTCTCAGGGCCTGCTGCTGATGATCCCCAACATGTACAAGATCGCAGCCGAGCAGCTGCCCTGCGTGTTCCACGTCTCCGCCCGTACCGTTTCCACCCACGCGCTGAACATCTTCGGCGACCACTCCGACGTGATGGCCTGCCGCCAGACCGGCTTTGCCATGCTGTGCGAGGGCAACGTGCAGGAGGTCATGGATCTGTCCCCCGTGGCCCATCTGGCCGCTCTGGAGGGCAAGGTCCCCTTCATCAACTTCTTCGACGGTTTCCGTACCAGCCACGAGATCCAGAAGATCGCCGTTTGGGATTATGACGATCTGAAGGATATGTGCGACATGGACGCCGTGGCCGAGTTCCGCAAGCACGCGCTGAACCCCGAGCATCCCCATATGCGCGGCTCTCACGAGAACGGCGATATCTTCTTCCAGCACCGCGAGGCCTGCAACAAGTACTATGACGCTCTGCCCGCCGTGGTGGAGAAGTGCATGGCAAAGGTCAACGCCAAGCTGGGCACCGACTATCAGCTGTTCAACTACTATGGCGCTCCCGACGCCGACCGCGTGATCGTGGCCATGGGCTCCATCTGCGACGTGGCCGAGGAGGTCATCGACTATCTGAACGCCCACGGCGAGAAGGTCGGCCTGGTGAAGGTCCGCCTGTTCCGCCCCTTCGCTCCCGAGAAGCTGATCGAGGCCATCCCCGCCTCCTGCAAGAAGATCGCTGTTCTGGACCGCACCAAGGAACCCGGCTCCCAGGGTGAGCCTCTGTATCAGGACGTGGTCACCGCTCTGGCCAACGCCGGCAAGAACGACATCACCGTCATCGGCGGCCGTTACGGTCTGGGCAGCAAGGATACGCCTCCCGCCTCCGTGTTTGCTGTTTACAGCGAGCTGAAGAAGGACGAGATGAAGCGCCAGTTCACCATCGGCATCGTGGACGATGTGACCAACATGTCCCTGCCTGAGGATCCCAACTGCCCCAACACCGCGGCAGAGGGCACCATCGAGTGCAAGTTCTGGGGTCTGGGCGGCGACGGTACCGTTGGCGCCAACAAGAACTCCATCAAGATCATCGGCGACCATACCGACAAGTATGTTCAGGCGTACTTCCAGTACGACTCCAAGAAGACCGGCGGCGTGACCATCAGCCACCTGCGCTTCGGCGACAAGCCCATCCGTTCCCCCTACTATATCAACAAGGCTGACTTCGTGGCCTGCCACAACCCCAGCTATGTGACCAAGGGCTTCAAGATGGTGCAGGATGTCAAGCCCGGCGGCGTGTATATGATCAACTGCCAGTGGGACTTCGATGAGCTGAACCACCACATGGATGCCGCTTCCAAGCGCTATATCGCCCAGAACAACATCCAGCTGTACACCATCGACGCCATCGACCTGGCCATCGAGATCGGTATGGGCAAGCGCAACAACACCATCCTCCAGTCCGCATTCTTCTCCCTGGCCAAGGTCATGCCCGAGGAGGAGGCCATCACCTACATGAAGGAGAAGGCCAAGGCCTCCTACCTGAAGAAGGGCCAGGACATCGTGGACATGAACTACAAGGCCATCGATCTGGGCGCCACCGCCTATAAGAAGATCGACGTTC
>ENA-UOOA01003145-UOOA01003145.1-human-gut-metagenome-genome-assembly--contig:-P61old-NODE-3145-length-21221-cov-6.336105_pt1 | contig 21221 bp, 17 predicted proteins | sample MGYA00242467_ERZ724014 | MGnify/ENA metagenome assembly ERZ724014 | reverse complement strand
ATTCGCTGCTGCGCCAGTTCCGCAGCCGCGTCATCGGCGTACAGCCGGCGCTGTTCCCGGCGTTCTGCACCCACGGCGAGCGCTTCGACGCCGTCCGCGCCGTGGAGGAGACGCTCCGCGCCGGGGCGCGCATCACGGGCGCGACCGCTTACTTTTTCGGCGAGGAGGACACCGGCTTCGGTCCCGTCATCGTCCAGCAGGCGGTCGCCGTCCGCCCGGACGACACCCCCGCGAGCCTCGGCGAGCGCGTCATGCGCCTCGGCGAGCAGCCCGCCCTGACCGCCGCCGTGCGGCTTTTCTGCGCCGGAAGGCTCCGCGTGGAGGGCGGGAGGGTCCTCATCGGGGAGTGAAAAAACCCGAAAAAACAGTATTTTCTGCTTGCAATTCGGGGATAATTCTGCTATAATACCGGAGCATTACGCATGGGGAAGGACCTTCCGTCGGTGGCGACTCGCTTGGCGGAGGGGTTGAGCGCCCCAGAGGTAAAAAAACTGAAATATTGGAGGAAAAAACGTAATGGCAGTCGTATCTATGAAGCAGCTTCTGGAGGCCGGTGTTCACTTCGGCCACCAGACCCGCCGTTGGAACCCGAAGATGGCGGAGTACATCTACATGGAGAGAAATGGTATCTATATCATCGACCTCCAGAAGACCGTGAAGAAGCTGGAGGAGGCTTACGCCTTCGTCCGCAGCGTCTCCGAGAGCGGCAAGAGCGTGCTCTTCGTCGGCACGAAGAAGCAGGCGCAGGATGCCGTCCGCGAGGAGGCGACCCGCGTCGGTCAGTTCTACGTCAACGCCCGCTGGCTCGGCGGCATGCTGACGAACTTCAAGACCATGCGCACCCGCGTGGACCGCATGGCGCAGCTCAAGAAGATGCAGGAGGACGGCACCTTTGACATGCTGCCCAAGAAGGAAGTCGTCAAGCTGCTCCACGAGATGGAGAAGCTCGACAAGTACCTCGGCGGCGTCAAGGATATGAAGAAGCTGCCCGGCGCGATGTTCGTTGTCGACCCGCGCAAGGAGCACAACGCCATCTCCGAGGCCCGCAAGCTGCACATCCCCATCGTCGCAATCGTCGACACCAACTGCGATCCCGATGAGATCGATTACGTCATCCCCGGCAACGACGACGCTATCCGCGCCATCCGCCTGATCGCCTCCACCATGGCCAACGCCGTGCTCGAGGGCCGTCAGGGTCAGGACAACGAGGCTCCCGCCGAGGAGCAGCCCGCTGCGGAAGTCGCCGCGGAATAATTCGAAGGAGGACAGATACTATGGCTTTTACCGCTCAGGATGTCAAGACGCTCCGCGAAATGACCAACGTCGGCATGATGGACTGCAAGAAGGCGCTCACCGAGACCGACGGCGATATGGACAAGGCAGTCGAGTGGCTGCGTGAAAAGGGTCTCGCGAAGGCTGCAAAGAAGGCCGGCCGCATCGCGGCAGAGGGCATGGCTTACGCCGAGGTCTGCGAAAAGTGCGGCGCCGGCGCCGTGGTTGAGGTCAACTGCGAGACCGACTTCTGCGCCAAGAGCGAGCTGTTCGTCGCCTTCGTGAAGGATATCTGCAAGGTCGTCCTGAAGGACGCTCCCGCCGATGTCGACGCGCTGATGCTCTGCAAGTATCCCGGCAGCGAGCTGACCGTCGCCGAGACCATGCCCGAGAAGGTCATGAGCATCGGTGAGAATCTCCAGATCCGCCGCTTCGCCCGCTTCGACAAGAACACCAGCGTCGCTTATGTCCACGCCGGCGGCAAGATCGGCGTGCTCGTGAACCTCGCCGTCGAGGGCGGCATCGACGCCACCGAGATCGGCAAGGACGTCGCAATGCAGATCGCGGCGCTCGCGCCCCGTTTCTGGGACAAGAGCCAGGTCACTGAGGACGTGCTCGCCGAGGAGAAGAAGATCGCGCTCGCGCTGATGGATCAGGACCCGAAGATGGCAGACAAGCCCGCCGCCGTCAAGGAGAAGATCGTCATGGGCAAGATGAACAAGTTCTACGAGGAGAACTGCCTGCTCCAGCAGCCGTTCGTGAAGGACGGCTCCATGACCGTCGAGCAGTACATCGCCCACGCCGCCAAGGCGCTCGGCGGCTCCGTCAAGTTCGTCGATGCCGTTCGCTATCTCAAGGGCGAGGGTATTGAGAAGAAGGAAGAGAACTTCGCGGAGGAAGTTGCTGCCCAGATGAATCAGGGCAAGAAGTAATTTTTCTTTGAAATTGAAAAGGGTGCAGACGTCTTTTGGGCGTCTGCACCCTTTTTGGTTATCGTTTAATTGCATCCAGCACGGCACGAAGCGCCGTGGTATCTGCGGGATAGGTTCCGGAATAACGAGAGCTCCCGGAAAAAAAGAGTTCAACACTGCTTGCAGAGATATCGAGCCGGAGTTCAGCGCCGCGAAGGGAGAGAGTATAGCGTGGACGACTGGTGTCCCGAAACTCAACGAGGTCGCGTGGACGTAGTGCAAGATCATTTAAGCAAGCAGTAATTTGCTCAATTTCCTCGGCGTCGCGGAGCGTCCATATCTCATCGCGCAGTGGATCAATGAGGAAATCAATCTGCGTGATCTCCGCCGCATTCAAGTGCAGTGCGTATCCCGATAGATAGATGCTCACACCGCTCCAGACAGCGAGCGCGAGGACGACGGCGACACATAGCAGGCCATATTTGGCACGAAGCGTACCAAATCTTTGTTTAAGACAAGTCACAGTCATATCGTACTTGGATAGTGTCTAAATTGATGCTGGTTTTGTTTACATCGCTTCCGGCGTACCAGTCCAGCTTTATGGAAATACAGGCAGTCTTCGTCCCTCCAACCGGATTCGTTTGACCAAAGGCACTGGCTGTAGTGTCAAGTTGGTATTTGACATAATTGGTTTCGCGCTGGAGATAGTAGCCTGACGGGATAACGTAAGTAAACCCACGTCCATCTACATCACTTTCGTCGTTGCGAAAAAGTGTTGCGGAACCTTTCGTTATTGATTTGCTGCTGGTAGAATTTGACGTGAGTTGGATTACTTCGAAAGCTGTGCTCGCAGCGACAGAGCCCGTTGCGCCTATCAAAGCGCCAAGGAGCCCTGAAATTGTAGACGGATTGCTCCCGTTCTCGCCGACAAGATCAAAATATGGAATCCCCCTCAGCATTTTTGTGTAAGAGCCAGTTGCAAAGGAGATGCTAAGGTTTGTGATACGCAGCCCCGTTAAATCGTATTGAATACCATCAACAATACAGTAGGCATCTTGTATTCCAAATTCAACTTCCCAAGTGTAGGTTGCACTCGTAACGTCCGTGATTCTATAGGAGACATACGGTTGGGCGTAATAGGAATACGTAGTGCCCATTATTTCTGTCCATGCGGCTAAATAAGCATATGTTTTAGTGTCGGAGTAGTACTTCATCGGCACTGCGGCTTCAATTTCATTTGTAGAGACAGACGGCTGGATGAGCGATGTAAACCAAAACCCGTCGATTATACTTTCCTTTGCGCGGGACGATGGTGTGTCGTCTATATCTATGCTTGCTAGCTCCGCGGGAATACTACTTTCAAGGAAATATAGGTAGTCGTTATTCCGGAGATACAGCTTAACAACTGGACTGGACGAGAATGAGGGATTTACCGTCCCGCCCACATAAGAAGTATTTGGGTCGTTGTAGATTTCGAAATGCAGAACCTCAAAAACGCCGGACAAATCACGCAGTTCACCAACATAGCATTTTATCCCATGATCACGTTTTCGACTATTGAAAAGTGTTCCTTCTAAACTAAGCACTCGCACTTCATTGGAGCCGAAGAGCGTTGCTCTAAAAGATATTGTTCTTGTCTGATAATTAAAGCAGATGTCTTCATAACTGACCGAAAGTGTTGAACTAACGGGAAACAGACGACTATTTCTGTGGAAAGCCTGACCAACAAACCGTTCGCTAAATTCTGAACGCGTTAGAACGTTGTCAAAGGAACGGTCGTCCGAGAAAACGGAGCCCGGTTCATTTTTCTCTTTTGAGGAGGGGGAGACCGCTAAAACAGGGGTGGAGACCAGAGACATACAAAGACAGCAAACGAGTAAAAGCGATAAAAGTATTTTTTTCATCACATACAACTCCTCTCGATATCTTGTTTTGTTTTTATTCATCCATCCACGGGGAACGATGGGTTTGACCGGGAATCTCAATGAGGAAGTGTTGCGCGGTCGCTGGTGATAATTGCCTTCACATATCTTTCACATAAAAACACCCCCCGCATATTTTCTTTGAAAGCGAATCATCTTACCCAGTTTCAGATTAACAAAAAAATACCGAAACAGCAAGTTCGCGTTTACGATAATAATGAATCACTAAAATTATGCAAAATAACAAGGTGAAGAGACATCGTTTTACACCCATGTCAGCAGCGCGAAAACCCCTCACGGCTGTCCGCACCGGACGGACAAACCCTCACTCCTCCCCCTCGATCAAAAACGAAAACAGCAGCAGCTCGCGGTTTTCGAGATCGTCGGGGCTGGTGTGCATGATGGACCGGATCTTGTTCATACGATAGATGAGACTGTTGCGGTGAAGCCCCATGCGCCCAGCGGTGTCGGTGTAGTTCCCGCCGCAGAGGAGGTATTCGAAAAGCGTGCGGCTGTACTGCGTTTTTTCCTCCTCGTCGGCGCGGCGCAGACGGGCGAGGTCGGGGTGGACAAGACGGCGCAGCGTGGGGCTTTCGCGGCATTCGGCGGCGAGGCAGCGGCATGCGATCTGATACATGGTCGCCCAGCTCTCGCCGCTGCGGACCGCCTGCTCCAGCGCGGTGGACGCCTGCGCGTAATACGCCGGCAGCGCGTCGAGTCCGGTGAATTCATAGCTGAGCCCCCAGAGAAAGGCATCCGGCGGGATTTGGGAGGCGAGCTGGCGCTGCGCCTGCACATAGCTGCGCTTCGGTCCGAGACCGAGCAGGCAGACGACTTGTCCCCGGTAGGAGAACACGACCGCGCCGGCGAAAAACTCCTCCAGCCGCCCGCGCAGGACAGCGAGGATGGGCGTGTCCGAGCGGTTTTTGCCCTCGATGACCGCGAGGGCGAGCTCCCCGCCCGGGGCGAGACCGCGGCTGCGGAAAAAGTCCGGTACGTTCGTCTCGCCGAGGTCCCGCCCCTCGAGCAGCGCCGTCAGCAGCACGGAGGGGTCGGACACGGCGATGAGCTTTTCCGTGTTGCTGCGGACATATTTCTCCACGAGCTCCGCAAAGGTGTGCATCAGATGGACCTCGCCGCGGTTGAAGGGGCGGCCGTTTTCCAGCGCGATGATCTCCGCCACGCGGCGGGAGCTCAGGAAAATGTTGGCGTGCAATATCATCGCGCCGTAAGCCGGGGAGCGCGCCACGACAGGGTATTTTTCGTTGAAGACGTTCTGGAACTCCGGGTCCGTGCTGACGGTTCGCACTGCGTCGTAGTCGAGCGTGTGCTTGCCGACGCTCGCCTCCATGCGCGCCCAGTCCGGGTGGGTGTCCGCCGGGTAGCCGTGGGTGATGGCGAAGGTCCAGCTGCTGTCGTTTTTGATGAACATCGGGCGGCGGAACGCCGTGTTCGCCGCGTCCAGCAGCTGCTGGAGCGAGGCGCCCTCGACCATGAGGGAGTATAGCTGGCGCTCCCCCTCATTATAAAACTCGAAGATCTCACTCAGGCAGTTGCTGAGCTGCGCCGCGTCCGCATTCGGCACGAGGATATAGTCCATGTCGTTCACGAGCGCCGCGCCGGTCTTTCCCGCGCCGGGGATCTGCTCCGGCGGCACGATCTCCACATAGCGCGCGCTGTAGCTGTCCGCGGCGCTCTGGCGGAACGCCGAGATGCGCGGCAGCCCGGCGTCGATGCTTGCCGCCGCGTCCAGTCCCCGCGCTTCCAGCTCCGCGCAGATCGTCCACATACTGAGCTTCATTTTTCCCGCCTCCCGCATCGATTTCTGCCCCCATGATAGCATATCCGGACGTTTTGTGCAACTTGCAAAATCGCTTGGGACAAGATTTGGGGAAACCCCTAAAACGCGGGGTTTTTCGTTGTAGGAAATGCACAATTGTTTCGGGCTCGTTTGGAATAAATCTCCGTAGCGTAAAAAGCCGCAAAATGCTACAATATAACCGTCAAATTGGTGTTCGTCTCCGTTCCCACCGCGTTGTAGGAAACGCACACCGGCAAAATAAAAAAACAGGAGGAATCAGTTTTATGCTGCCACCGAATCTTGACGAACTCGATGCCTACAAAGACTACAACCAGATCCCCGATCCCTATGTCGGGCCCGTGACGGACCCGTACAGCGGCCTTGTGTTCTACGAAATGACCCATGAGTGGGGCACTGGCGTTCCCTCTTACCCCGGCGACGCGGACGTCATCTTCGACCACGGCGTGAAGCATGCCCAGTTCGGCGTGCAGGCGTTCAAGATCCGCACCAACTTCCACACCGGCACCCATCTGGTCGCGCCGATCCACATGTACTGCTACGGCGACGATCTGGAGCATCTGAGCGTTGACCACTACTTCGGCAACGGCGTGATCCTCGATCTGCGCAACAAGAGCAACTGGGACAAGATCACCGCGGACGACCTGAAGGCCGCCGGCGAGATTCGTGAGGGCGATATGGTCGCCATCAACACCGGCTGGCACCACAAGTACTCCGATTCTATGGAGTATTTCGGCGAGGCTCCGGGCCTGACCCTCGATGCCGCTGAGTACCTCATCTCCAAGAAGGTGAAGCTCGTCGCCGTCGATATGCCCTATGTCGACTGCCCCTGCACCACCGTCCTGACCCCGCATGTCGGCCGCCACGGTCCGTTCATGAAGCGCCTGGTCCCCATCTACAAGGAGAAGACCGGCCGCGACGCGCTGGAGGATTATCCCGGCTTCTATCCCGCCCACAAGGCGCTCGCCAAGGCTGGCATCCCCGTCATCCAGCAGATGGCTGGCGACGTGGACGACATCACCGGCAAGCGCGTGACCATGATCGCCACCCCGTGGAAGATCCGCCGCGGCGACGCATGCCCCGTCCGCTTCACCGCCATTATCGATCCGACCGGCAACGTCCGCATCGATAAGGGCGAGGCGTTTTGAGAACGAAGAAAGAAAGGAGAGTAAGAACACATGAGCGTACAGATTTTTGACCTGTCCCATACCTTCGAGCCGTTTATGCCCCAGTGGCCGTCCGGCTGCAACCTGAAGGAGGAAGTCATCCGCTACCACGCCGATGCTGATATGTACAACATCCAGTGGGAAGGCATCATGCACCGCGGCACCCATATGGACGCCCCCCTGCACGTCACCGAGCTGACTCCGGACATCACCCAGTATCCTCTCTGGCGTTTCTTCGGCTCCGGCGTCTGCGTGAGCATCCCCAAGGGCAAGTGGGGCAAGCTCGAGCCCGCCGATCTCGAGAAGTTTGACGATGTCATCAAAGAGGGCGACATCGTGATGATCAACACCACCCAGCACCACATCTGGAGCGACAGCGACGACTACTTCGCTTACGGCTGCGGCGCCACCGGCGAGCTCGCCAAGTGGTTCGTTGAGAAGAAGGTCAAGATGGTCGGCTACGGCTGCCAGGCCAACGACCACCCCATCGCCACCAAGCTCGTGGACCTCGGCCTCGGACCCCTGCGCCCCGACCTCATCGAGGAGTGGAAGCAGACCTACGGCCGCGACCCGAAGGTGGACTTCCCGCTCTGGGAGCCGGCGCATAAGTTCCTGATGGTCGAGGGCGGTATCCCCGGCATCGAGAACGTCGGCGACGACGCCTTCGGCAAGGAGGGCGGTACCTTCGACGAGGTCACCGGCAAGCGCTGCTTCTTCGCGGCGTTCCCGTGGCGCTTCCGCATGGGCGAAGGCTCCGGCGTCCGCGTGCTCGCACTGACCGACCCGGACCAGACCTTCCGCTTCGAGAAGGGCGAATAATTCCCCGGTTCCTTTCCAAAATCCCGGCATAAAAATTTTGCGGCTGAACACCGCACAAAGGAGATAAAGCATTATGGATCTGTTTAATCTTCAGGGCAAGAACGTTGTTGCTGTCGGCGGCGCCGGCGGCATCGGTCAGGCTATCGCGCAGGGCTTCGTCGAGGCCGGCGCAAACGTGATCATCGCTTCCCGCAGCGAGGCTTCTCTGAAGCGCGCGCAGGAGGAGATCAAGGCCGCTACGGGCAAGACCGTCGGCTACTACACCGTGGACGCCACCAACGAGGCGGACGTGCAGGCGCTCGTTGAGAAGACCGTCAAGGATCTCGGCAAGGTCGACGTTCTGCTCTGCGCCCAGGGCCTGAACAAGAAGTTCCCGGCGCAGGACTTCCCGATGGACGTCTATCAGCAGATGCTGATGGTCAACGTTCTGGGCGTTATGTGCTGCTGCAAGAACTTCGGCAAGCACATGATCGAGAACGGCTACGGCAAGATCGTCATCCTGTCCTCCGTCCGCGGCAAGGTCGCGACCAAGGGCCCCGGCAACGCCGCTTACGCTGCCACCAAGGGCGCTGTTGACATGATGGTCCGCCAGCTCGCGAGCGAGTTCGGTCCTCACGGCATCACCGTGAACGCCCTCGGTCCCACGGTCACCGAGACCCCGATGATGAAGGCTGTTATCGAGCAGCGCGGCGGCGACGCTTACCGCAAGAGCCTTGCCGATGATCTGCCGATGCGCCGCATGGCTGTCCCCGAGGACTGCGTGGGCACCGCTCTCTTCCTCGCCGCCCCGGCTTCCGACTTCCTGACCGGCAACATCCTGTATCCGGACGGCGGTCTGACCTGCGTCCGCTAAGCGCGAACCGAACCATTGAAAAGACCCATTCTCCGCGGGGCGCTTTTGCCCCGCGGAGAACGTGCCAATAAAATAACACACAACTGATCCGAAAACGGATAAAATTTGGAGGAAATCTTTACCATGGGCAAGAAGATTATTATCACCGCCGCCCTCTGCGGCGCCGGCACCACCAAGAAGCAGACCCCGTATGTCCCCATCACCCCGGAGGAGATCGCGGCGGACGCCGTCGCCTGCGCGAAGGCCGGCGCTTCCATCATCCACATCCACGTCCGCGACGAGCAGGGCGCCAACACCATGGAGGTCGAGCGCTTCTGCTATGTCATGAACTATGTTCAGGCCGCGCTGGACAAGGAGGGTCTGAATCCCGTCCTGAACCCGACCACCTCCGGCTCCAAGTTCCCCATCGAGATGCGTCTGGGCTCTCTGCCCATCCTGAAGCCCGAAATGTGCTCTTACGATCCGGGCTCCCTGAACTGGGGCAACAGCTACATCTTCAAGAATGAGCCGAAGTTCCTTGAGGATCTCGGCACCATGTGCCAGGAGCTCAACTGCAAGCCCGAGTGCGAGGTTTTCGACGGCGGCTTCTGCGGCAACATCGCTTATTATCTGAAGAAGGGCTTCCTGAAGGGACCGGTCCATGCCCAGCTCGTTCTCGGCGTTGCCGGCGGTATGCCCGGCACCATCGAGTCCATCGACTACCTGACCCGTCATCTGCCGGCGGACTGCACCTGGTCCATCACCGGTATCGGTCATGCGCACATGCCCTGCCTGCTGGGCGGCCTCGCCGCCGGCTGCGACGGCCTGCGCGTCGGTCTGGAAGACAACATCTATATGGAGAAGGGCGTCCTGGCGACCAACGAGCAGCTCGTTGAGCGCGCCTGCCGCATCGCTGTCGACGCCGGCCGCGAGATCGCGACCCCGGCTGAGACCCGCGAGATCCTTGGCCTGAAGGGCAAGATGGGCGAGTAATCGCTCTGCCTTCCCCCGAGCAAACGACACCGCCGGGAGGCTTCATATTGGCCTCCCGGCGCATTTGTCTGTCCCCCCGCGTGAGCGCCGAAGAAATCGCGCGACGCGGACGATTTCTTCAGCGCTCACTCCCCAAAAGCCTCGGGAAGGCTTTGAAAGTTTTTTTGAGAAAGAGGAAAGAAAAGAAAATGGATTATCTTAGCAGCGTACTGGCGTCCATGATGAGCACGATCTTCTTCGTGGCTCTCATCGCCGCCGTGGGCTACCTGGTCGGCGGCTTCTCCGTCAAGGGCATCTCCCTCGGAACCGCCGGCGTTCTCCTGATGGCGCTTGTTTTCGGCATCATCGCGAGCAAGAACCCCTACATCACGATCGGCAGCAAGAACATCGTGCTCTTCCTGAAAAAGGCTGTGGAGCTCGACGACGGCACCGTCCTCTCCGCCAACAGCGGCAGCTTCAGCCTCATCAGCAACATCGGCACCGCCCTGTTCGTCACGGCGGTCGGTCTCATCGCCGGTCCGAAGTTCTTCCGCACCTTCAACAAGCAGAACCTCGGCTACATCCTGATGGGCGTCGTCGTCATCGCCATCGGCGCGCTGACCGCGATCGTCATCATCAAGGTCAGCCCGGACCCGGACGTCAACTCCTCCCTCGTCACCGGCCTGATGACCGGCGCGCTGACCAGCACCCCCGGTCTTTCCGCCGCGAAGGAAGTCGCGATGGATGAGGCAAAGGTCACCGCGGGCTACGGTATCGCCTATATCTTCGGCGTTCTCGGCGTCGTTTTCTTCGTGCAGCTCATGCCGCGCATTCTGAAGATCGACATCGCCAAGGAGCGCGAGAGCTTCGTCGCCGCCAACGTCATCAAGATTCCCGAGCCGAAGAAAAAGCTCTTCAAGGTCGACTCCGAGAGCTTCTTCCCCTTATTCCTCGCCATCGCCTTCGGCTGCATCATCGGCGCCATCAAGATCCCCGGCATCAACTTCTCCCTCGGCACCTCCGGCGGCACCCTGATCGCGGGCCTCATCATCGGTCACTTCGGCCACATCGGACCCATCGACTGCCGCGTCAGCAAGCAGAGCCTCGTGTTCTTCCGCGAGCTCGGTCTCTGCCTGTTCCTGATCGGCGCGGGCGTCCCCGGCGGCGTCAACTTCGTCGCGAACGTCAAGGTGAGCTACTTCATCTTCGGCGCCCTCATCACGATCATCCCGATGGTCATCGGCTACATCCTCGGCCGCTACGTCTTCAAGCTGAGCATCTTCAACAACCTCGGCTCCATCACCGGCGGCATGACGAGCACCCCCGCGCTCGGTACCCTGATCGCCACGGCGGGCACCGACGAGGTCACCGCGGCTTACGCCTCCACCTATCCGTTCGCGCTCGTCTGCGTGGTGCTCGCGGCTAAGATCATCTGTACGATCATGTAAAAAAACCGCGCTTTTGCGCAAGCAAACAGGAGTGTTTTCTTCATGGACAGAATTTTTGAAAAACTGAACGACCGCATCATGACCGCCGACGAAGCGGCGGCGATGATCAAGCCGGGCATGGTCCTCGGCTGCTCCGGCTTCACCGGCGTCGGCCACCCCAAGGCACTGCCGCCCGCCATCGCGAAGCAGGGCACCGCCAAGGGACTGACCCTCCTGACCGGCGCCTCCGTCGGCGACGTGCTCGACGGCGAGCTTGTCCGTGCCGGACTCGTGGCGCACCGCTTCCCGTATCAGACCAACAAGTCGATGCGCGACGCGATCAACGCCGGCGAGGTGGAGTATGCCGATATGCACTTAAGCCACATGCCCGCGTTTTTGAACCGCGGCGTCGGTCCCCATATCGACTTCGCCATCATCGAGTGCGCCGCCGTGACGGAGCAGGGGCTCATCCCCGCGGCGACCGTCGGCGCGTCGGACAGCTTTGTCTACAACGCGGACAAGGTCATCGTCGAGATCAACACCACAATCCCGATGGGCATCGTCGGCATGCACGATATTTACCGCGTCCATACGCCCTTTGATCCCGCCCCGATCCCCCTGACCGATCCGTCCCAGCGCATCGGCGACACGTTCATCCCCTGCCCGCCGGAGAAGATCGCCGCGATCGTCGTCACGGACGACGCCGGCTCCTTCCCCGTGTTCAAGGCCGCGGACGACGTGTCCAAGGCGATCGGCAGCAACATCGTGGATTTCCTGAAGAAGGAAGTCGCGGCGGGCCGCCAGCCGAAGAGCCTCTTCCCGATCCAGTCCGGCGTCGGCTCCGTCGCGAATGCCGTGCTCTACGGCCTTGCCGACGGCGGCTTCGACGGCATGCGTATGTACACCGAGGTGCTTCAGGATTCCGCGCTGGAGCTCGTCAAGAGCGGCAAGCTCGCGAGCGCCTCCGCGACCTCGCTCTCCCTCTCCAAGGAGATGTGCGCCGAGCTCTATAACAACATCGACTTCTACCGCGAGCGCATCGTCATCCGCCCGCAGGAGGTCGCGAACCACCCGGAGCTCGCCCGCCGCATGGGTCTCGTGTCCCTGAACACTCCCATCGAGTGCGATATTTACGGCAACGTCAACTCCACCCACGTTATGGGCAGCAAGGTCATGAACGGTCTCGGCGGCAGCGGCGACTTCGCGCGCAACGCCGGTCTGACCATCTTTGCAACGGAGTCCGTCGCCAAGGGCGGCGCAATCAGCTGCATCGTCCCGATGGTCTCCCACGTGGACCACACCGAGCATGACGTGCAGGTCATCGTCACCGAGCGCGGCTACGCCGACCTCCGCTGGAAGAGCCCGAAGGAGCGCGCAAAGCTCATCATCGAAAACTGCGCCCACCCGGACTATAAGCCGATGCTGGAGGAATACTTCGCCGAAGCCTGCGCCAAGTCCAGCGGCAAGCACACCCCCCACATCCTGACCAAAGCCCTCAGCTGGCACGAGCGCTTCCTCGAGACCGGCAGCATGAAGTGAGAATCAAGCAAAAAAAAAGACCGCCCACGGGCGGTCTTTTTTGCATTCTGTGCGCTTATTTTCCCTCGAGGCTCTCCAGCGCGGCGATCCTCTGGCAGATGCAGAAGACGTTCATGCTCTGATAGAGCTGCTCCGTGCTGGGATAGCTGGGGGCGAGGCGGATATTCTTGTCTTCGGGGTCGATCCCGTAGGGGAACGCTGCGCCGGCTTCGGTGAGCTTCACGCCCGCCTCGGCGCAGAGCTCCACGCAGCGCTTCGCGGTGCCGGGAAGACCGTCGTAGCTGATGAAATAGCCGCCGTTCGGGTTCGTCCAAGTGCCGATGCCGGTGCCGTCCAGCCCGGTTTTCAGCGCGGCGAGCGCGCAGTCGAACTTCGGGCGGAGATAGTCCGCCTGCTTTTTCATGTGTGCCAGCAGCCCTGCGGCGTTTTTGAAGAACTTGACGTGGCGGAGCTGGTTGATCTTGTCGTAGCCCAGCGTCTGGACACTCATCTGCTTCGTCAGGAAGGCGATGTTCGGACGGCTCGCCGCGAATACGGCGACGCCCGCACCCGCGAAGGTCACCTTGCTCGTGGACATAAACTCATAGACCATGTCCTCGCTGCCGTACTTTTTGCAGGCGTCGAAGATGTTTACGAGCGGATCGCCGGGGTAGCGGAAATCGTGGACAAAATAGGCGTTATCCCAGAAGATGCGGAAATCGTCCGCCGCGGGCTTCAGCGCGGCGAAGGCGTCCACCGTCTCGGCGGAATAAGTATAGCCCTGCGGGTTGGAGTATTTCGGCACGCACCAGATGCCCTTGACGGAGGCGTCTTTTTCGACGTACTCGCGCACCATATCCATATCGGGACCCGTCGGGGTCATCGGGATGAGGATGTTCTCGATGCCGAACTCCTCCGTGATGCGGAAGTGTCGGTCATAGCCGGGAGAGGGGCAGAGGAACTTGATGTGCCCCTGCTGGCCCCAGGGCTTGCTGCCGCCGTAAACGCCGAGGACGAACGCCTTGATGACCATGTCGTACATCAGGCAGAGGCTGCTCTGGCCGCCCATGATGATGTTTTCCATCTTCAGACCGAGCAGGTCGGCGAAGAGCTCCTTCGCCTCGTCCGCACCGGCGAGCTCGCCGTAGTTGCGCACGTCCGTGCCCTTGCGGGTATAGATGAGGTCGTAGGGATTCTGCTGGAGCATCTCCATGCTGAGGTTGAGCTGCGTCGCGTCCGGCTTGCCGCGGGACATGTCGAGGCTGTGGCCCGCCGCCTTTTCCTTTTCAAACAGCTTGCGCTGTGCCGCCAGCTCCGCCTTGCGCTCCGCCGGCGTCAGTTCGAGGTAAGATTTCATAAGAAAAAACCACGTCCTAAATTCAAAAAATCTTGTCTGCTCATTATACTGTATGCCGCGGGAAATTACAAGTGCCAAACACAAAAACTGCAAAAGATTTTCCGCACAGACCACATCGCTTTAGCACGTGAAAGAATGTGCAGGAAACGCTGCAAAAGCACGCCGCGTTTCCGATTGCATTTTTTTGCGCGGCGTGATAAGATACTCTGGCAAAATCTGCAAAAAGGGGGAAGAATGGGATGAAGCCGCTCTTTACGAACCGGGATCTGCGGCGGCTGCTCGTGCCGCTCATCATCGAGCAGGTGCTGACGAGCCTGATGGGCATCGCGGACACGCTGATGGTCTCGAACGTCAGCTCCGCGGCGGTTAGCGGCGTTTCGCTTGTGGACTCCATCAACAAGCTCGTCATCTTCCTCTTTACGGCGCTCGCCGCGGGCGGCACGATCGTCTGCTCCCAGTATCTGGGCAGGGGCGACAAGGCGCATTCCGACGGCGCGGCGCGGCAGGTGCTGCTGAGCGCCGCGGCGCTCGGCGTGCTCGTCATGGCGCTCTGCCTCGCGCTGCGCAAGCCGCTGCTCCATCTCATCTTCGGCACGGTCGAGGCGGACGTGATGGCGGCGGCGGAGACCTATTTCCTCATCACCGCCTTCTCTTACCCCTTCATGGCGGCGTTTGACGCCGCCGCCGCGCTCTACCGCGCCGCGGGCAACTCGCGATTGCCGATGATCGTGTCCGCCTGCTGCAATCTCGTGAACATCGCGGGCAACGCGCTGCTGATGTTCGTATTTGATATGGGCGTCGCCGGCGCCGCGATCGCGACGACCGCGTCCACCGCGCTCTCCGCTGTCATCATGCTCTGCTATCTGCGCCGCCCCGGACAGACCGTTGAGGTCGGACCGCTGACGGCGCTGCACCCGGACTGGCGCGTCATCTGGCTCGTGCTCAGCATCGGCATTCCCTCCGGCATCGAAAACGCGATGTTCCAGCTCGGCAAGCTGATGGTGCAGAGCACCGTCTCCACCCTCGGCACCGCCGCCATTGCCGCGAACGCCATCGTCGTCGTGCTCGAATACCTCACCAGCATGCCGAGCACCGCCATCGGCACGGGGCTCATGACCGTCGCGGGCCAGTGCATCGGCGCGGGGCGGCTCGATGAGGCGAAGCGCAATATTGTGAAGCTGACCGGCTGGTCCACAGCGATTTTGTTCGTCGTCAACTGGGCAATCTTTTTCCTCACCGCGCCGGTTACGCGCGTCGCCGGGCTGGAGCCGGACGCCGCCGCGATGACCGTGAAGGTGATGCTCATCATCAGCATCGCGAAGCCCTTCCTCTGGGCGCTCGCCTTCGTTCCGCCGAACGGACTGCGCGCGGCGGGGGACGTGAAGTTCACGATGATCGTCTCCGTCGTGTCCATGTGGGTCTGCCGCGTTGCGCTGACAACGCTGCTCTGCCGCGTGTGGAGCTGGGGGCTCGTCGGCATCTGGTGCGGCTACTTCGCCGACTGGACCGTGCGCAGCATCTGCTTCACGCTGCGCTATTTCAGCGGCAAATGGGCGGCGCACCATGTCATCGACTAAAAATTGCTTGACATAACCATGGCTTTGGTCTAAAATGGACGGGTGAAAATGCGCCCATTCCGGGGAGAGTGGGTGCGGCATTTCATGGCGTTACCCGTATTGTTACGATCCGGCGGGCGTGCAAAATGTGTTTGTTTGCTGCCCGCCCTTTTCATCGAACCTGCCGCGATATAGAGAAAATATAGATCGGCAAGAGAGAAACCCACCGCAAAATTCTAAAAAGAATGGAGGTGTGTTTACTTACTATGCCAAGTTTGGGATGGATCATCGGCGCCGTCGTGGTGCTGATCGTGATAGCGATAGCCGCATTCGGCCTCGGCATCCTCTACCGCAAGCGCGTCGGAGAGCGAGAGATCTCCAGCGCCGAGGAGGAGGCCAAGCGGATCATCAACGAGTCCATAAAGAGCGCGGAGAGCAAAAAGCGCGAGGCGCTCCTTGAGGCAAAGGAAGAAATACACAAAAACCGTACCGAGTACGAGCGCGAGGTGCGCGAGCGCCGCGCGGAGCTGCAGCGGCAGGAAAACCGTTTGCAGCAGAAGGAGGAGTCCCTCGACCGCAAGACCGACTCCCTTGAAAAAAAGACCGAGAACATGAACCGCAAGCTGGCGGACATCGACGCCCGTCAGGCGGAGATCGAAAAGCTCAAGGACGCCCAGCTCGAAACGCTGGAAAAGATCTCCGGCTACACCGTGGACGAGGCGAAGGCTTACCTCATCGCGAGCGTGGAGTCTGAAGTGACCCACGAGACCGCGCTGAAGATCAAGGAGGCCGAAGCCCGCTGCAAGGAAGAATCCGACCGCACCGCGCGCGAGATCGTCGCGCTGGCGATCCAGCGCTGCGCCGTGGACCACGCGAGCGAGATCACCGTCTCCGTCGTTCCTCTCCCCAACGACGAGATGAAGGGCCGCATCATCGGCCGCGAGGGCCGCAACATCCGCAGCATCGAAACGCTGACCGGCTGCGACCTCATCATTGACGACACGCCGGAGGCGATCACCGTCTCCAGCTTTGACCCCGTCCGCCGCGAGGTGGCGCGTCTTGCGCTGGAAAAGCTCATCGCCGACGGACGAATCCACCCCGCCCGCATCGAGGAAATGGTCGCGAAGGCGCAGCGCGAGGTCAACGCCACGATCAAGGCGGAGGGCGAGCGCGCCGTGTTCGAGACCGGTGTGCAGGGCCTGCACCCGGACCTCATCAAGCTCCTCGGCCGCCAGAAGTTCCGCACGAGCTACGGCCAGAACGTTCTTGCCCACTCCATCGAGGTCTCCCACATCGCGGGTCTGATGGCGGCGGAGCTCGGCGTCGACGTCGCCACCGCGAAGCGCGCCGGTCTGCTCCACGATATCGGCAAGAGCATCGACCACGAGGTCGAGGGCAGCCACGTCACCATCGGCGTGGACATCGCCCGCAAGTATAAAGAGTCCGAGGAGATCATCCACGCCATCGCCGCCCACCACGGCGACGTGGAGCCCCACACGATCACCGCCTGTCTCGTTCAGGCGGCGGACGCCATCTCCGCAGCCCGCCCCGGCGCGCGGCGCGAGAACATCGAGAACTACGTCAAGCGCCTCGAAAAGCTGGAGGAGGTCTCCCGTTCCTTCCCCGGCATCGAGTCCACCTACGCGATTCAGGCAGGCCGCGAGATCCGCGTCATGGTCAAGCCCGAGCAGGTCAGCGAGGATCAGATGATCATTCTGGCGCGCGACATCGCCAAGAAGATCGAAGCCGAGCTCACCTACCCCGGCACCATCAAGGTCCACGTCCTGCGCGAGACCAAGGCGATCGAATACGCAAAATAAGCAAAGGGCAGCCCGGAAAAGCCGGGCTGCCCTTTTTCGGAAAGAGCGCGGACAGCATCTCAAAAAAGAAGACGCAGCCGGTAGCTTCGGCTGCGTCTTTCTTTTTGCCCTTATTCTCCCTTTTTATTTCCGCGAACGAAGCGGCAGTGGGCGGGGTCGGGCTCGGTGTGACCGTACTTGAGGTAGTCCTGCGTGCAGTTCTCCGGACCGCCGCAGGCGTTGCAGGCGCTGCGGTTGCGGAACTCCTCGGTCGTGCGCTGGTCGGTCTCCACGGCGCGGGTGACGATTCGGTCGAGCATGGCGTGCAGGCTCTTGCGCTCCTCGGGGTTTAAGTCGACGAGGAGACCCGGCAGGGCGGACTGCTCCGCGGTGATCTGATCGGCGGCGAGCTTGCCGGCTTCGGTGAGGGTGATCTTCTGGACACGGCGGTCCCAGTCCGCCGCCTCGCGCGTGATGAGTCCCGCGCGTTCCATCTTGAGCAGCAGCTCGGCGAGCGCCTGCTTGCTGATATCAAGCTGGTTTGCGAGCTCCTTCTGGCTGGTGACGGGAGTCTCGCGCAGGAGGCTGCGGCCGCGTCCGCGATAGGGCGTGGAGCCGGTGCAGTGGAAGGCGATGCGCTGCATCATAACTTGGAGCTGTCTGAGCTGTTCGATGATCTGATCGGCGATTTCCATGGTCAATATTCCTCCGCGACAGGAAAGATTTCGTGCTTTTTGCACAACCTTCACTTTAACATGTCCAACCCCTGTCTGTCAAGGTCGGGAACGATAAAAACCACGAAAATTCACAGAAATGCTTCAATTCCGACTCGAATAAAATAACAAAAAGACGAAAAAATCTTTGTTTTTTTCTTGACAATCTTGGAAGGACGTGTTACAATGCGAAACCGTAGCGAGCTTGCCAAAAATATAACGAGCCCGTCGGGGAAAAGCACCCCTCCCCCGCTCAGCCGCGCAAGGCGGCGCTGTTTTTTGCGGGAATGTGTCAAAAATTTATCAATTCCGCCGCAAAAGGGCGGAAAGCAGGAGGAAAAGATTATGGCTTATGTGCGTTATGAGCTGCGCGGCAATGCGGCGCTGGTGACGATCGACCGGCAGGAGGCGCTCAATGCGCTTTGCAGCGCCGTGCTTGACGAGCTGGACGCCGTTATCACCCGCGCCGAGGCGGACGACGCAGTGCGCGCCGTTGTCATCACGGGCGCGGGGCGCGCCTTTGTCGCGGGCGCGGATATTGCGGAGATGGCGGGCTTCTCCTCCGCGGAAGGCAGGCGCTTTTCCACGCGCGGCAACGCGGTGCTCGCCCGGCTGGAGACGATGGCGAAGCCCGTCATCGCGGCGGTGAACGGCTTTGCCCTCGGCGGCGGCTGCGAGCTCGCCCTCGCCTGCGATATCCGGCTCGCCGGCGAAAAGGCGAAGTTCGGTCAGCCGGAGACCGGACTCGGCATCACGCCCGGCTTCGGCGGAACGCAGCGGCTCGCGCGCATCATCGGCGTATCGCGCGCGATGGAGCTGCTGTTCACGGCGCGCATCGTCGGCGCGCCGGAGGCGGAGCGGCTCGGACTTGTCAGCGCAGTTTACCCGCAGGAGGAGCTTTTAGACCGCGCGCATGCGCTCGCAGAGACGATCGCCGCAAACGCGCCTATCGCCGTCGCGGAGTCGAAGCGCTGCGTCCGCTTCGGGCTCCAGACCGACATGGCGACGGCAGCCGCCTTCGAGGCGGAGGCATTCGGCGTTACCTGCGGCACGGAGGATAAGCGCGAGGGCATGAGCGCCTTCCTCGAAAAGCGCGCGGAGAAGCGCTTCGTGAATCGGTAAATCAACAAAATTTTTTGCAGGAGGAGAGCGTGGTTATCATGAAAAAAGCAACGGTGATCGGCGGCGGAACGATGGGGCTGGAGATTGCGCAGGTCTTTGCGCGCAGCGGCTGGTCCGTGACGGTGCGGGACATCAGCGACGAGATTCTGGACCGCTCCCGCGCGCGGCTGGAGCGCAGCCTCGGAAAGCTGGAGAGCAAGGGCCGCATCGACGGCGCGCAGCGCGCGCAGATCGCGGCGAACATCGCCTTCACAACGCTTCTTTCCGCCGCGGCGGACGCCGACATGGTCGTGGAGGCGGCGGTGGAGAACGAGAAGATCAAAAAGGACATCTTCGCGGAGCTGGACGGTATCTGCCGCCCGGAGACGATCTTCGCGACCAACACCTCCTCCATTTCCGTCACGGCGCTCGCCGCGGCGACGGGGCGCGCGGACCGCTTTATCGGCATGCACTTTTTCAACCCCGCCACGGTGATGCGCCTCGTGGAGGTCATCCGCGGCGCCCACACCTCCGACGAGACCTACGAGACCGTTTCCTCCGTTGCGCGCGGGCTGGGCAAGGAGCCCGTCGCGGTCAACGAGGCGCCCGGCTTCGTTGTGAACCGGCTGCTCATCCCGATGATCAATGAGGCGGTTGAGCTTGTGGAGACCGGCGTCGCGAGCCCGGCGGACGTCGACAAGGCGATGCAGCTCGGCGCGAACCACCCGATGGGACCCCTGACGCTGGGCGACTTTATCGGGCTGGACGTCTGCCTTGCGATCATGGACGTGCTCTACGAGGAGACGCGCGACAGCAAATACCGCGCGAGTCTGCTGCTGCGCAAGATGGTCGCCGGCGGGCTGCTGGGCCGCAAGACGGGCAGAGGCTTTTACGATTATGGCAAGTGAGGAGCGGAAACGATGGATTTTCAGCTGACACGGCAGCAGGCGATGCTGCAAAAGCTCTTCCGCGATTTTGCCGCGCGCGAGGTGAAGCCGCTCGCCGCCGAGATAGACGAGACGGAGCGCTTCCCCGCCGAAACGGTGCGGAAAATGGCGCAACGCGGCATGCTGGGCATTTACCTCCCGCGGGAATACGGCGGCGCGGGCGCGGATTATCTGAGCTATATCCTCGCCGTGGAGGAGCTGAGCCGAGTCTGCGCCACGACGGGTGTCATCCTCTCGGCGCACACGAGCCTTTGCTGCGCGCCGATTTTTGAAAACGGCACGCCGGAGCAGAAGGCAAAATATCTTCCGCGGCTCTGCTCCGGCGAATGGCTCGGCGCCTTTGCGATGACGGAGTCCGGCGCGGGCACGGACGCGCAGGGGCAGCAGACCGTCGCCGTGCTCGATGAGGGCGGCGAAAACTGGGTCCTGAACGGCTCGAAGATTTTCATCACGAACGCCGGGGCGGCGGACCTTTTCGTCGTCATCGCCGTTACCGGAACGGTGCCGGACCGCCGCGGGCGCTCCGGCAAGGAGATCTCCGCCTTCCTCGTGGAGCGCACGGACCCCGGCTTCTCCGTCGGCAAGCGCGAGAAAAAGATGGGCATCCGCGGCTCAAGCACCTGCGAGCTGGTGTTTGAAAACTGCGTCATTCCCCGCGACCGTCTGCTCGGCAGGCAGGGCAAGGGCTTCGCCCTCGCGATGAAAACACTCGACGGCGGGCGCATCGGCATCGCGGCGCAGGCGCTTGGCATCGGCGAGGGCGCGGTGGCGGAGACTGTGGCGTATACGCGAGAGCGCATGCAGTTCGGCAAGCGCATCAGCCAGTTCCAGAACACCCAGTTCCAGCTCGCCGACATGCACACGCGCATGGAGGCGGCGAAATACCTCGTTTACTCCGCCGCGCTGAAAAAGCAAAGCGGCGCGCCCTACTCCGCGGACGCCGCAATGGCGAAGCTCTTCGCCGCGGAGGCGGCGAGCGACGTGACGCGCCGCGCCGTCCAGCTCTTCGGCGGCTACGGCTACACCCGCGATTACCCCGTGGAGCGCATGATGCGCGACGCCAAGATCACCGAGATCTACGAGGGCACTT
>ENA-UOOA01003135-UOOA01003135.1-human-gut-metagenome-genome-assembly--contig:-P61old-NODE-3135-length-21293-cov-108.115783_pt1 | contig 21293 bp, 24 predicted proteins | sample MGYA00242467_ERZ724014 | MGnify/ENA metagenome assembly ERZ724014 | reverse complement strand
CTACTTTTAAACGTAAATTTTTAAACCACCCCCTAGAACGTCGATTGACGTTCTAGAGAAAATATTTTGTATTGGGATGGTACCTACCGCAATTGTTAGACCAACTAAAAGACGCTTAGTGAGCTTAATACCTACCCCTATACAACCATTAACCATCCTCTAAAAGGTGAATAACCGATACCTGAAAATGGTAGATATATTTAGTTTAGAATTAATCTTTCAAAAGAAAATAACCCCCTATATATACTTTAGTATATACAACTCCCCCTAAAAGAAAATATTTTCTTAATAAGAAAAAGTGACGAAAATGTTTTTAAATATGGTATAATATAAGTAGGGAAGGGGATAAGTAAATGAGTTTAGAGAAAGAATTAGATATCGTAGATGAGATGAAAGAGATTAGAAAGAACGCAAAAAAGTTCGGTATTGAATTAGAATTAGTAAAAGATAGTATTTTATTTGATGAAGATGTATTAGATGTAATTGTTATTAATGTGAGTAAAGGAAATAATACTTTAACAGAAGTAGCCGTACCAAGTGAAGTAAGTAAAGATGATATTATCCTAACAGTAAGACAATTATTAATGATTATGGTGGATGAGGAAGTATTTAATAAAGCGGTTACTAAGGAGGTAGGAAATGTACATAGAGGAATATTTAAGAAATAGATTACTCTACAATAATACAAAGAACTATAAGACTTTATGTAGAGTAGCTAAGTGGGTAGAGAGTTCTGGTGATTGTGAAGTATATGTATATGAAGATTTTAATGAAGATAGTAGAACAAATAAACAATTCTATAGAATAGATATTATAGGTAATAATAAAGAAATATATACTAGAACTAATATTATATTTGGATGGTTAGTAGCCCACTTTGTGGAAGATATGAAGAGAGTAAAAGAAAATGTTGAAGCACGAGCTTAACTTTACTGATGAGAATTTATTTAACTGGATAGATTTATTTGTAGATATAAACTATATCAAATCAAGAAAACGTCTCTCCCCTCAAAGGTTAAAAGAATTGTTAAAGAAGAATATAATGAAGTCTTGCGAGTAAGACCTCCACCATTACTACATAAGGATTTAAGACGTTTGATATAATCAAATTTTAAATAACTAAAAGGTAGTTAAAATAGACTTCAAGCCTTATGTAGTATGAGAGAGAGCTAAATTTTTTAAAAAGGCGGATGTGGTATAATTATAATAGAAGTAAAATTCTCAAAATACCTTTCCTCCTTTATGGTAGATAATGACTAGTTAAGGTTAGAGAATTATCCTTAACTTTTTCTTTTTTTAGGAGTATTTATGATAGATGCGACCCATCAAAAGTTTATAGACTTTTATCTTCAATCCTATAGCCCAGAGCTTGCAGCTATTAAAGCTGGTTATCCAAAGGAGGAAGCTTTAAGTATAGGGATTGACCTACTGGCTAATGATGAGATAGCGGAAGCAATATCAGTAAGAGAAGCTCAACTTGATAAAGCAGCAGCTAATATGAAGATGACTAAAGAAAAACTCCTAAGGACTTTATACTACCAATATTCACAAGCAGTTAAGTTTAACAAGACTACAGACGCTCTGAATATTCTGGAGAGGTTAGCTAAGTGGAGTGGATTACAGCCTGATGAGTTGATTATTAACCCCGTTAATCTGGTTATTAATAATGTAGAGGAAGGTAAGATATAAAGCGTTTAACCGCCACAGGGCTCTTAAAAATCCGCAATTGAGATGAGTGGTCTACACGGTGACTAGGGACTGAGGTAGCTAGGAGAGATAGGGTACTAAGGGTTTTTGGGACTGTCAGGAGAGACTGAACCTATCCCCCTGTACAGGGTAAGACATAAAGGAGGTGATGTTAATGTCATATACCGTCAATTTGTTACCAGCACAAAAAGAGTTCTGGGAAATACCACATAACTATGATAGAGATATAGCTCTTTATCAAGGCGGATATGGCTCCTAGCTGGCAAGACCTTTTGTGGAAGCCTTCTTGGTATAACATTAGCTCTAAAGTATGCTGGTATTAAAGGATTAGTCGGAGCACAAACATTACCTCTTTTAAGAGATACAACACTAGCTACATATATTGAACACTTAGATAAGTTAGGATGTCCTTATACTTATCTAAAGAGTGAAAATAAATTGGTATTCCCTAATAAATCTGAAATATTATTCAGGTTCTTAGAGGAAGATAGCAAACTTAAATCTTTAAACTTAGGTTTTATTGAGATTGAAGAGATGAGTGATACCCCTGAAAGTACGTTCAGAATGTTACTCTCTCGTCTACGTCAAGAAAAGAAACCAGAGTGGGGGAAAGATTTTAAGTATAGATTATTTGGTCACACAAACCCCCAACAATCTTTAGGATGGATATATGAGTATTTTAAGAAAAACCCACAACCTAATTATCGACGTATTATTGCTCCCACCGCTCAAAACATATATTTACCTGCAGGGTATCTTCAATCGCTAAAAGAAGTTTACTCTGATGAGTATTATAGAATAAATGTTTTAGGTGAGGATTGTAGCGAAACAGATACGTTAGTTACAAAAGGTTTCAACAAAGAAGTTCAAGTACGTAGTGATTTAAGACTAGACAAGAGTTTACCAATCCATATTACCTGCGACTTTAACGTAGACCCTATGTGTTGGTATATAGCTCAAATTAAAGATGGTAATATATATTATCTTTATGAAGTTGTTAGAGAGAATACAACTACAGACGCTACAGCACAGGACGTAGCCGAGCTACTTTATGATTGCAAACATTTACCAATAGAGATAAACGGAGACGCTTCTGGAGACTTTAGAACTACTAAAGGTGTTGACTATGTTTACTTACGTAATAACTTAGAACGTAATGGTTTTAAGAATGTTAGTTTAAAAGTAACCCATAAGAACCCTCCGATTGAATACAGGATATCTTGTTGGAACAATATGATTAAAGGTGCTGGTGATACCCACCATATCTTTATTCACGAACAATGTAAATATTTAATTTACAATATTGAGAACCTAGAAGTTCAAGCTGGTACAAGTAAACCTAAGTTACCAACTGCTTCAAGGATTAAGAGCGATAGCAAGGCTAAGTTCTTAGGACACCCAATAGACGCTGCAAGTTATCTTGTATGTTTATATTTTCCAGTTAAACGTATGACAGTAGATAACTTTAAAGACCAATCAAAGAATATGGGTGTTGATATATTTGGTGGTAAGTACGATAAAAGATTAATATAGGAGACAAAACCTTGGTGAGTTTTTTCTATAAGGCAAATAGGAAAGTAAGATTAACTCCTGAAAAGAGAGATACGATATCAAGTGAAATTAATAACCTTTTCAAATCTTACTATACTGATTTAGAAGTACCGAAGGATGAGACAGCAGCTCTACTTAATGAGTTGTATCCTTCTTTGAAAACTAATTCAGATAAGATTAATAAGATACCTAGTATCTATGAACAATATAAAACTTATATGAGTGCTTTACACAGAGCTTGTTATCCTAGCTTAGAAGCTATCGTAGATATTAGAGGTTTAGACTTAAGAAGTAACGATTTAGCAGGTACTTACAAAGCAAGTCTTATCTATGATTGGTATAATATAGATTTAATCTCAACACTAGATAAAGTGCTTGATGATTGGGTTAAAAAAGGTGAAGCTGCTTTATATGTTTGCTGGAAAGAAGAAACTGTACAGATAGAACAGGATGTTCCAGTAGTTGAGTATGATGTAGAGAATATGATACCTAAGCTTTCTACTGAAACAGTTAAGAGAGATTTACAAACCTTCAAGGCTGTAGATGTAAAAAGGATAGACCCATTTAATCTATACTTCGATAAATCCCAAGTAGATAACTGGGAGCACTGTCGTAAGATATACAGAGACTTTGTTCCTGTTGAAACAGTGTTAGCTAATGAAGGATATAATCTAACTAAAGAAGAACGTAAAGATATTAGAGAGCTTGTATATAAATCTAACAAACAAAACAAAAACCAATATGAAACTAAGATAGACGAGAATACTAAAGTATACGGTTCTACTGTTGAAGTATTGGAATTTGAAGGCGATTTTATTGACCCTGATACTTGTGAAGTACTTTATAATATGGAAGCTACAGTAGTAGCTGGCAAGTATCTAGCAAGATTTGAGAAGTCAAGTAAACCTCAAACATCTATTATTTGGGGAGCATATCTTAAAAGGCCAGATACAGGTAGAGGTCAATCTCCTTTAACAATCCCTTCAATATTAAACGCTGTACAGAATATGTGTGCGGATATAATGATGACATCTTGGAAGCTAAATACTTATCCAACATTCTTAGCTCCTAAAGGTGCATTACCTCTCTACACAGATGTACAAGCAGGAAGAGTCGTAGAATATGAACCAGATATGATGAGTGGGGCTACGCCTACTAAGTTAGATTTTACTTCTGGGTTAAGAGGATTTGAGTTCTCTGATTTCTTCCAAAGAAAGATGGAGAATGCAACAGGTATTAACCAGTATATGCAAGGTGCTAATGATGGTAGCGTAAGAACTGCTAGTGAAGCAAGTTATATTCATAGTGGTGCTACAATGAGAATGGCAGAAGAGTCTCACCTATTTACCCACAACATAATATACAAGTTGGTTAGGAAGTATGCTTTGTTTAAAAAGGTATATGATACTGGTAATATTGAAATACCAGTTGGCCCTAATCAGTATGCTAAAGTAACAGATGAAGTAAGAAATGGTAATTACTACTTTATCATTGGGGGTAGCCAGTCTGCTGTAGAGAGAGATGGTGAAACCCAAAAGTTGTTTAACCTATTAGGTAGTCCAGTATTCCAATCATTATCTGCTGTACTAGACCCAGTTACCGCAGCAGAGTTTATGAAGTGGATATTAAATAGAATGAACTTCCAAGACACTGACCAAGTGATGGAACTAATGACACTTAATGGACAGCTCTATAAGATAGCAGCTCAACTAGGAATTTCTAACAGTAGCTTTGCTGGATTTAGAAATGATATGTTAGCTAGGTTCCCAGAGCAAGTACCTAATATAGTTAATCAAATGTTGGCAGAAAAAAGAGCAAATGAAATTCAACAATAAGGAGGAAAGATGAATTACGAAATGGCTCAAAGAGTTAAAAAAGAAAGACGTTCTGAAAAGACTAAGCAAGATGAACTAAGAGCAAAGGCAGAGCAAGAAAAGTTTGAGGAAGCTAAACGCTTTATCGAAACTAGAAAGATATTTGCAGACCTACTTGAAGGTAGAGAAGATTTATTTAAGCAATGTAGGGAGTTCTTAATCCTTAATACTTTAATCCCAGAGATAGGGATGAATGATTTAGTAGACGCTAAGTTTGCTGCTGGTTACAGACTAGCTCTTGAAACAATAGAAGCTGTAGCTAAACAGTACAAGACTTATCTGGAACGTTATGAAGAATTGAGACCAAACAAATAAGGAGGAAAGTAAATAATGTCAGAAGAAATTACAAACGTTAATACGGTACAACAACCAACCACAACAGAAGGACAAACTGGGGCAGCGCCAGCTACCCAAGAAAACTCAACGGTTAATGTTAGTACAGAAAACAATACAGTAGATAATGTGCAGCCTACTGTAGGGGAACAAGTTGAAAATGCACAAGCTACAGATATTACTGATAAGTTTGTAGAACCTAAACAAGATGTAAATGTGGAAGCTCTACAAAAACAAGTTCAGGAATATCAAGCAAAAGAGCAAGAGACAAGAGAACTGTTGAGCCGATTAGGTACTGACGGTACTACAGATATTCAAGTCTTAGAAGCTATCAAGCAACGTGATATAATTGATAACCAATCTCAACAAGCTTATGTAAAGCTTTGTAATAAGTATGGTGTTGATTATAGAGCAGAAAATATTGAAGCTTCTGCTAAAGCTCTTAAAGAAAAAGACCCACAAGCTTATTATGATTTACAGTATGAACTAGGTCAGCTAGACAATATTGTAAATGAAAAGAGAGGGGTTATAGATAATTTTATAACACAGAAACAAGTTCAAACAAGTTTAAATAAGTATGGACAATTACTTAATGCTAGTCCAGCTTTAAAACAACAATTGAACTCTTATCTGAATACAGTACCATTAACTGACCCTGTTAATCAAATAGATACCTTTATGCAAATGGCTACAGCTATTCAGCGTGAAGCTATTGAGATTGGTAAGATACTTGCTCAACAGCAAGCACAAGCACAGTCTCCAGCTAACGTACTAAACAATAGCGTAATGGCTCAACAAACTTCTTACGCTGCTACTCCTCCAAAGACTTGGACTAGACAAGAGATAGCTGCAATGAGTGATAAAGAATTTGCTAAGTATGAAAAAGAGATTGATAGGGCGGTACGAGAAGGTAGAGTAATTTAATACGAAAGGATAAAACAATGACCGATATTACCCCAACTAATACAATCTCTGCTATGATACCAGAGGTATATACCAAGAAACTAGCAAGACAAAATAAACAATATACTAGATTTATTGAAAGAAACTGTAACCGTAACTGGGAAGGCGATATCAGAGGATTTGGCGATGTAGTTAATATCGCACTTCCTAAAGCAGATAACATCTCTGTTGCTATTACTGCTAATACAACTGATGTATGTCCAGTAGCTACTGGTGTAACTGCTGAAAACTTGAAATTGACTATCAATAACGTAGCAACTTTCTCTATGAAGTTCTCTGATACAGAACAGGTACAATCACAGTTCAATCTTCTTGATGGTTATGGTGCATTAGCTATGCAGAAACTTGGCGACTTGAAAGATAAACAGGTTATGAAATATGTTATCAACAAAGTTGTTACTACTGGTACTAACCTAATCGGTACTGCTGCTGCTCCACAGGCTGTAACTAAAGATGATATCTATGATTATGTAGTTGACCTTGCTGTAATTCTTACAGAAGCAGGTGCATTAAATGGAGATGGTTACTACACATTTGCCGGTAATGAAGAGGAACCTGAATACTTAATGCCTGTTCTTACAGTAACACCTAAGATATTTGGTCTTATGTTGAAATCAACTCAACTTACTCATCCGACTGCTGCTGGTGATGAAGTTGTTAAACGTGGTGAACAGAGTATGATGGGTGGATTTGAAATTGACAAAAACACTGTACTTGCTAAATTCACTTCTACAGATATTACTGGTTTGGCAGCTGGCGCACAAGTTTGTATCGCTTCTACTAAGATGGCTACAACTTATGCTAACCAACTTACTAAAGTAGAAAAATTGAGAGACCCTGATTGCTTCGCAGATATCGTTCGTGGTATCGAGCTTTATGGTTTTGAAGTAATTCACCCAGAAGCTGCTGCTGTAGCATTCTTTAAAATTGGCGCTGGTGCTACTGAATAATAACTTCGCTATAGGGGGTAAAACCTCTATAGCTCTTGTTAATTTAAAGATGGAGTAGATTAATGGGTAAAGGAAAAAATTATTTTGAATTATGTAACGATATTCTAACAGAGTTATTCTATGAAAAGATAGCTACATTTGAAGAGTTAGATACGTTACCAGAAGGAATTAAAGTTAAGCAAGACCTTAATAATGCTTTGTCTTTTATTTGTAATAATGAAGAAAGAGCTTGGAAGTTTAGAGAGGTAAGTAGATTTCTACAGCTAGTAGCAAAGCAAGGTGCTTATCCTCTAGAGAATGGCTTTATTAAATACCTAAGATATGCTGATATGCCTATAGTATTAAGCTATATTGAAGGTCACGAGTACTTAGCTTATGCAGAAGGAATGCCTTTGAATTACTGGATGGATGATGGAGAGATTAATCTTTATCCTGTACCAAGTGAAGACCAGAATGGTAGATTAATTAAGGTAAGCTTATTAACTTACGACTATGCTAAAGATAAATGTGGTGTAGCTAAACCTTTAATGGAATATGAGACTGATGAACCTATTATCCCAGCTCATCATAGAGATATACTTAAATGGAGAGTATGTTCTGACTGGAGAGGAAGCGTTAATGACGCTAAGGCTGCATTCTATGAAAGGAAGTATAAGAAAGCATACGCTGCATTATGTAACGACCAAAGATTAACAAGCGGTTATCCTGCTGGATTTGATATTATGCCTTCAAACAATACAGCACAGAATGCTATAATGAATGCGTTTTACAACCCTAGAACTAGGAGAATTATTTAATGGCTGGAACTATTTCATACTTCAACCTAACTGGTGGACTTAATACAATTCAAGGATTGGGTACAATTAACCAGACTAACAAACGTACCGAAAGTCCCGATATGAAGAATGTTGAGTATTATAAACTTGGTGGATTAATTACTATGAATGGTAATACTCAATTTGGAGATACCTTCGATAGTCCAATCTCGTTAGGTTATGAATATATATATGGTAACAATAAATATATGATTGTTGTTACTACCAATAGTGAAGTATTTATATACGATAAAGTATCTGGTAGCTTTAAATTAATCTATAAATTTGAAAACAAAAACACACGTCATAGTATCTGCTCTTTTAATAATGGTATTGTTATGAGCAACGGTATTGATGATTTAGTCTTCTACCAGTATGGAAGAAAGGATTTAATAGCAACCAGCGTAAGTACAACAGGTGCTGATAATAAAGTTACAGGTACTAATACAAAATTCCTCACAGAGCTGTCTGTAGGTGATTATATCGTACTTGGAAATGATGATAATACATTTGATAATAAATATAGAATAGTCTCAATAGAAAGCGATACAGAGCTGTTTCTAGATAGAAATTATCCTACTGCACAAACTTCTGTAGCTTTATATCTTAGTGATTTATCAGCTTGTAATGCTGTATTTAAAACACAAGGAGAAAGTCCTGTAGAAACTGACGTAAGAGGTTTAGCCTTAAACTCTTATAATGGTAGAATATTCGTAGGTGGTACTGATGGTATTCTGTATTATTCAGAGGTAGGACTTATCCACGGATGGTCACAAGAGTTTGGAGCTGGTGCTATTCCAGCGTTCTATGATGATAACTCTGACTTTACAGCACTAGGATTATTTGATAAATACTTAATAATCTTTAAGAGAGAAAGATGTTATTTACTGGATGGAAATGATGTTAATGATACTAACTGGACAGTAACACCTTACTCTTTGTATACTTGTGATAGTCAACAATCTTGGATAGACGCTGATAGTTCCCTATTAGTATATTCAAGAAATGCTGGTGGTATTTATCCTGTATTAAAGCGTACAATATATAACCCTATCTTTCAAGGTAGTGAGTTGTCAATGAAGATTAGAGATAGTTTTCAGTTTATCAATGAAGCTAGATTTGATTATATATTCCCAGTATATCATCCAGAAAAGAAGTACGTTATGTTTTATGTGCCGTTATTAACTGGTAAAGGTTCTAATACAGCATTTATTTATGATGTTACTTCTAAGACTTGGCTAAAAAGAGAAGTACCTCAAAATGTTACGATAGCTTTTAGGTTTGATAATGAAATCTATATAGGTACTACTGATGGTAAAATTCTTAAAGAGTTTTCTGGTTTAACTTTTGACGGAAGTCCTATTGAATTCTACTGGAAGTCACCTTCATTTACATTCGGACAAGGTACTAACTTCTTATCAGCTAGAGAGTTTAGAATAAAGATGAGTGAGGAATATACCAATAACTTTAGGGTAAGAAACTCTAGGGATGGTAAGACTACTTATACCGAAAGAAAGATAAACAGTAATGAGAATGTTTTTATTGGTCTTGTATGGGATGTAGACGAGAATACAGAAAGTATTACAGATACCGTATGGGATGAAGATAGTTGGGTAGTAAGTAGTTATATTACTAAACGATTTCCTTTAATGAACCAGATATTTCAGACTATGAGTGTTGAGTTTTACGGTAATGGTTTGAATGAAGCTATGTGTATTTATGGGTTTGAAATAGATGGGGTACAATTAGAGGAAGTACCTTGGTAAAATATGGAGATTAAATAATGGGTAAGAAAACACCTTCAAGACCACAGTATGAGCAATTAGCTGATACTCCGTGGATTACAAGAAATAGAGAATTAAATACTAATTCTTATGCAAATCTTAATACTGCTCTTAATGATTTCCAGAACTTTAATGTAAACAATAATGACTATTATCAATCAATAGCAGACGCTTATACTAATGCTCAATGGAATGATTTAAATAGAGCTTATACTCAACGGGCTAATCAATTAGCAGCTAGAGAAAGACAAAGACTAGGTACATCAGGTTCAAGTTCTTCCGCTTACAACACAGATAGTCTCAATAGAAACTATGATTACTTAGCAAGTCAAGTAGCTGCTAACACTGCTAACCAATATAATAATTTAGTTAATCAAGCTTACAATAGAGGATTAGCTAATATTAATCTCTACAATACTTTGTTCAACAATTCAGGTACTGAAACTCAAAGAGTAGATGAAAACAACTGGAAGATAAGATTACAGAACCAACAGAACAAATGGTTAGATGAGGTTGATGACGCTAATAGCGGTTTTAATATTGGTGGTGCTTTAACAGGTGCATTATCTGGTGCTACCTCTGGATTTGCTATGGGTGGCCCTTGGGGAGCATTAGGAGGAGCTGTAATAGGTGGAGCTACTGGAGGTTTTGGAGGTAGTAACCAGTCCAGTTCAACACTAGGAGGACAAGCAGGAGGCTTCTTAAATACCTTAAGTAATAATGTTAATACATCTAGAGCTGCTAACTCGATAGGTTCTAACATAGGAGCTAACTTAGCCAATAATTACTTTGGTTCTAGTTCTGGATTGAACCAATCACACTTACAGGATAATATAGGGAACTTTGATTTCGTTAATGATATATGGGGGAGTTACGCATAATGGCAACAATAGAATGGTTATATGATAATTACAAATCAAGATTTCCTGATGGTAGACCTGACCAGTTTCTTAATTTAATGAAAAGGAACTTTCCTAAACAATACAATCAGGCTAAACAATATATAGAAAGAATGGCTAAACAAATAGAGGAAGTTGTAGAAAGAACTACAGAACAACCTAAACAAGAAAAACCTAAACAGTCTACCAAGAAAGTATCCACCTCTAATACCAACATAAATAAAGATTTAGATATTCTCTATGGTAATCAGGATAATAAACCCAAGCTTGATGATATTAAACAAAAGGTTGGTGGTGCTACTAAGTCAGCTCCTAAAGCAACTCCTAAAGCTGGTGGTGTATTAAAAGGTGTAGGTGGTAAGGTTGCTCCTGCTGCTGGTATAGCATTAGAACTTCCTTCTTACTGGAAGAATGTTACTGATGAGAATGCTGACTGGATGTCTCGTTCATTAGATACCTTAGGCTTATTAACTAAAGGTGGGTCTATTATAGCTGGTGCTACTGGTGTAGGATTACTTCCTGCTGTAGCTGGATATACGGGTGGTGCTGGATTACAAAAAGCAGCAGGAGATATTAGAAGTAGAAACGCAACTGATAAACTTCTAGCTAAAGATAGTCTAAAACCTTTAACTCCAGAAGAACAACAAAGATATAATCAGTATATTATAAACAATCAAGATAAAATGATTGCACAAACAAAACAACAGATGAAGGACTTAGATGGGATTAGGAAGTTTTATGAAGGTGCTGAACAAAGATTGTCTGCTATAGATGATACGCTAAACACATCAGAAGCGTCACAATCGATTTTAAGAGGGGTTAATTATAATGGGAATGTAAATACACCTAAAACTAATTTACCCCCTGTTAAAACGCAATCTGGAGCGTCTGGTAATATTTCTAACAGTGTTCCTGTACAACAAAATAATACGGTGGATAAAATTATGGCTAACAATATAAACAGAAATAATTCTCTATTGAATGATATAGTAGGTATTTCAGAGGTTATTAAAGGTGCACAAGTAGGTTATCAACAACCTAATGTTGGTGTTACGCAAGATGAAGTTAATGCTTACTTAAATGCGCTAGAGCAAGCAGGTCAAAACTTAACAAGACAAAACCAATTTATCCAAGATTACAGAAATGCTGTAGCTGCTGATGATAGAGCATTAAGACAAGCACAATTTAATGATGCGTTGCAAGATGTAACAAATAAGTTACAAATGCCTAGCCAAGTATCTTGGGTATCTCCAGAAGGACAGTTAAGAACTATTAATGTTGAGACTAACGCAAGTCCTGCTAATAACGTAGCTAATCTAAAAGCACAACCAACTAATGTAGAGAGATTAGCAAAGGATTACCAACTATCATCTAACTTAGCTGCTGCACAGAATGAAACTTTACAAAAGAGAGCTGAATTAGCTAGTGCTATGAGGTTAAGTCAAGAGACTGGGCTACCTCTTAATATAGCAGCTAATATGACAGGTACTGATTATGTTAATTACCTTAAACCAATTCAAGAAACTCAACAGAAATTAACTACGCAAGGTACACAAGGTATTATTGACTTAATTAAACAAGAAAGAAATAATATAGCTACCGCTGAAAGAGAAAATGCTAAGGCAATAGCAGACTTAACTACTGAACAGTATAAACAACTTAATGAAAATCAAAGAGCTACTCTTGATAACTGGATGGATTATAAGATTGCTCAAATAGATAATGCCACTAAGTTAGATGTTGCTAGACAATTAGGTGTCAACTCACAAGACCTAGAGAAGTTAAAACAATCAGACCCGTTAGCAGCTATGAAGATTAAAGCTCAACTTATTGAAGCTGCTACTTATTATAACGACCCAATAGGTCAAACAATGTTGAAGGATGTATACGCTCAATTATATCCTGAACAACAAACTGAACAAAACCCTACTGGTATGACTAGAGACCAGTTAGAATATTGGAGACAATTTAAGTAAGGATTTATTAGATGGTTGAATTTAATAGACAAGAAGCTATAAAGGGTGCTATAGAAGGTGGACAATCTATTGCAGATATTAATAGAGGTTTATCTTCTATAGGGCAAGACCCTCTTAGTGAATATGAGCAAACTCTTATTAATAGAGACAGATACGGAATGAATGTGGTTGAAAGATTTGGTGCAGGTGCTAGAGACTTTGCAGCAGGTCTTGCAACTATTCTCGGTAGTCCGTATGTATATGCTACTAATGAAAACTTTAGAGATACTGTTAATCGGAATGTAGCTAATTATGCAGGTCAAGTAGCACGTGGTGAAACTAATGTAGTAAATGATTTTGCTAATATGGTGTTATCTCCTTATGGTGTTACTACAGAAGGTATAGCTAATAATCCAATACAATCTGCTAAGACCGCTGTATATAACGCAGGTGCTGACCCTTTTAATGCTGTGTTGGATACTATCACATTAACTCCTAAAGGTAGTATAGCTAAGGCAGCCTCTAAGTTAGATAATATTCCTACAGTTAGACCTATTAGAGAAGCTTTGTTACCTACTCAAAGAGAAAGAGAAATAAATAGTATCCTCAATATCGGAGACTTGGATGTAGGTAAAAGAGCAGCAAGACAGAACTTTAAAGCTGCTGACCTTGCCAACAGAAAAGGAATTGATAAAGCTGTAGAAGGTTTAACTACTGGTAAGTGGGATGAGAAGTATATAGACTTAACCCAAGAACTTAAAGCCTATTCAGATGAAATAGGTAAAGAGTTAATAGACTTAGGAGTAGACCCTACCTTTATCAAGAACACTGCAATAGGACAGTTTGTTTTAGAAAATCTAGACCCTAGTAGAACAAAGAATGTGTATTTACAGAATATACAAAGGGCTATTGAAAATCCTACAAAGGAAAACCTAGCTAATATTGGAACTACTCAAAAGACTTTAAATGAGTTGGTTCAAAGAGGAACTAAACTATACGATGAAGGTAAGATAGCTCCTATTACTCAAAGAGGTTTATTTAAAGCTGGGGATAAAACCTTAGTTGATTTAACTGATATAGGTAAAGGCTTATCAACAGAGAGAGTTTATGGTTATGGTACTACTCAAGAAGTAGCAGGTAACTTAGACAGAGGATATAGACAACTTGTATCAGAAATAGAAAAAGCAAAACAAGCTCAAATATCTTTTGAAACTCTAGCAGAGAAGTTTGGTAATAAGATTAATAAAGCTGACGCTGCTAAGATAAGTAAGAATGAAGTAGTTATATCTCCAAGAGAATTTAAAGATGGGGTTAAGACTTTATTTAATACTGGTAGACAAAGTGAGATAGGTAACTTCACTAAGCAATTATCACAAGGTGGAAGTCCTTCTACTTTAAAGAAGTATGCTAATGATTTATACGTAGTACCTAAGAGAGACCTAGAAGCCTTTACAAATAGGGTTAGAGGTCTTGACCCTAATAGTACAGTAGGAAAGATTTCTGCTGCTGTTAAACCGTTAATGGGTGCGTTTAAATCAAGCGTATTGGTTAAACCTCAATATATTGTAGGTAACAGAGCTGGCAACTTTGCATTAGGTAGTATAGGTGGTGCTGATTATATTAGCTCATTCAGACCTTCAATGCAAAAGTATTTACCAGAATATCTATTAACATCCACCACATATAAAGGTTTAGCTCCAGTATTTGAAGACGTCCCTCTTGCTACTACCTTTAAAGATGTGACTAGAGAACTTAAACAATCAGCAGACTTATTAACTAACCCTAAGAGTACATTCGCTCAAAGATTACAGGGTGCTGGTGGTATAGTTAAATCCTCACAAGACTATTTAGCTAGACCATTATTCCAAGCTGAAAGTACGTTAGAAACATTTGATAGAGCTGCTGTGTATTTCAATCAAGCTAAGAAAATGGCTAAAGAATTAAAGGTAGATGTTGATACTCTACTTGATAGAAGTCTTACAGACCAGAATATACAAAGACAATTGATTGATAGAACTAACTCTGTGTTAGGGGATTATGTAGGTAAGAACTATTATATCTCTCCTGAGTTGCACGAGCTTGGTGCATTATCATTCCCATTCTACAAAGTAGCTACTACTTCTAAGGATGTATTGATAAATCAATTAAGAGATAACCCATTAAGACTTCAAGCATTCGCTAGAAACCCTGCAAGGATTGGTAATGAATTAGAACAATTTGATGTGACGGTAGGACAACAACCAGATGATAGAGATATAAGAGGTGGGTTGACTGTTAAACCTACATATACAAAACGCTTCCCAGCTCAAAAGGTTTACTTCGACTACCATCCTCTATCAGCTCCATTCCAAACATTAAGTAATATATTACCTACTGGTAAGGCTAACGAACCATCCGGAATTTCCGGAGCGTTGGATATGTTGAGTGGTAATATCAATCCATTAACAGGATTATTTAATGCTATGACAGGTAAGGACGCTTGGGGTAATCCAGTTGTAGGTTCTAATAGTTATGTTGTAAATGGTAAAGTAATAACTCTTGATAATAATGGTAATCCAATTCCTCAAAAGGAACCTGATGTATTAGGTGGGTTTACTGGATATTTGTCAAGAAACTTTAGTCCAGTAGCTACATTCTTAAACCAAGCATTATTACCAACGATAGCTACAAGAAGTGGACAAGTATATTATCAACCAACTAACAGAAGTATATTAGGTCAAATTGGAGATAATCGGATACCTTATCTAATGGAAGGTAACCCTAATAAACCAATACTTACTCCTATTGAGAATGAGTTTAGAGTAGGTGGATTTAGATTTAGAGATAGTTACTTCCCTTATGATAAGAGAGTTACTCCAAGAGATATTAATATGTTAATGAGACGTAGAGGTCGTAATTATAGACTACAAGAAAGCAGGAGGTAGAATATGGTATGGGAGATACCCTACACATTTATAGCTGGTACTAAAGCAAAAGCTAATGAGGTAAATGGTAACTTTACTTCTATTAAGCAATTTGTAGACCAGCTTGAAAGTAACTTAGCTACAGCAGAGTTGGATATAAACAATCTTGAAACTAATAAAGCGGATATTAATGGTAGTCAAAATGAAGTGTTTCAAGTAGCTAACGCAGAAAATAATAAAGACGCTGTAAACCTAGAAACATTAAAAGCTCAAACAGCAAATAGCTTAGACGTAATTAGAGGGTTTATTCCTTTTATGAGTAATGCTACAACTATATCTTGTACAGCAGGTAATTGTTGGGATAGTACCTATGAACAAATGATAAGTTCTTCTACTGCATTATCCTTGCAAGATACTAACCTTGCTAAAAGTTCAACTTATTATATATATGTTTGCTATGATAAAGAAACTTCTGGTTGTAAGCTAGCATTCTCAACCAATAGTAATACACCAACATTACCAGCAGGATATGATTACTTTAGAATAGTTGGTAGTTTTACAACAAACAGTAGCGGTAATATAGATACAGTTTATCCGATTGGTTCAGTTGATTTATCAAGTAGAACTGGATTTATTGGTACGTACATTGGTACTCTACCAATAAATTCAACAACTGTAGCAACACACAACTGTTTTGTATATACTAAACTTGCTGGCAACAGTTCTTACATTATGGTACAAATAAATGGTGTAGAAGTATCTTACCAAACTAGTGGAAGTAAATGGTATAACACAACTACTACTCTAATTCCTGTTAAAAAAGGACAAATTATTACTATAGCAGGTAATGGTAGCGTAGGAGCAAGCATTATAAATATGATTTAGGAGTATAACTATGGTAGATGATTGCAATAGATTAGTAGTAGAAATAAAACAAGGAGAAGCTAGAGGGTTTAGATTTACTATACAACAAAAGGTGTTCAATACAAAAACACAAGAGTATGAAATAAAACCTTTTGACTTAACAGGTCTGGAAGTACATTTCCAAGTTAAGATTGCTCCTTACTTTAATCTACCTAGCTTGATAGATAAAATAATATCCGAAACATCAAGCGAAGTGGATGTTGGTCTAATATCTTATCCAACAGAAGGTAAGTTTAAGGTACAAATAACAGAACAAGAAGCATTACGTAATCCTTATGATTATGCTTTAATTATAACGGTAGTAGATAAAGATACTAAGTTTATAATATCTGGTGAGGGTAATACATCTGGTATCTTTAGAGTATGTAAACAATAGGAGATATAAGATGGCAACAAATGAAAATAATCCTTGTACCTGTACTACTCCAGAGTATACAATAATATTAAATCAACAAGGTCCTTCTGGTAGACAAGGAGCTACAGGACAGAATGGTTTTAGTCCAATAATAGATGTTAGTACAAATACTAGAGATACATATGTGTTGACAATAACAACAGCAGATGGAGTTATAACAACTCCTAACTTAAAGTCTGAACCAATACCTAGTGGTGGTACTAATGGGCAAGTATTAACCAATTATGGTAACGATGTTTATGGTTGGGGTACACTGCCTAATGCTACAACCGAGTCACAAGGGGTAGTATATTTATCAACTGATGAAGATTTTCAACCTGATGAAGAAGGTAATGTAGACGACAGTACAGCTTGTACACCACAATCAGTAGTTAATTACGTTAATACTCTAGGTCTCAAACCTATGGAGAATATAAAAGACATTACTAGTGGTGTTCAAATAGATGATGGAGACCCTATACCTCAAACTGGAACTTATTATTATAAAAATATAGAATTAAGGAGTGTCTCTTCTGCTAGCATAAGTAGTCCGTCTGCACAGATTTTAGCTTACGTAAACACATATCAGGATGGTACTCTTGAGCGAACTGAGAGTGAAAACATTATAAAAGTTAGTTCTGGACAGTTTCAGATAGGAAATAATCATACACGATTAAGACTAACTAGTAGTGATGAAATACAAGCAGAGGTAGATTTAGGAGTTCCTAAGGTTGTAACTACTGGGCTAAGATATAAAACTCTAACCAGTACAGAATATGAGGCCTTATCAACAAAAGACGCAGATACAATGTATAGACTTACTGATACTAATGAAGTATATCTAGGTACTATCCCTTTAACAGGTGGAGCTAGTGCTCAATATAAAACATTACTAATAAACAATTATGATAATGCTACTCAAACAAACTTAGGCGGTAGCACTACAGTACAAGTAACAGATACGGAGGTATAACGAATGTTATTAAATAATTTTAGAAGGGTATTGGTAAATACAATATCGGACAGCCTTAACCTATCTCAAACAATGGGTATGACTGGAGAAATAAAAGCAACTGGGGGTGCAGTGTATAAACCCACTTCCTCAGCTTATAAGGACTTTCCAATAATAAATGGTTTAGGTTCAGCGTGTAATATTTGCACAAACGGTAGCAATTATGATAGTACAAGTATTCCAACTGCGCAATTTAGTTTCCAAGGGTGTGAAATATATTTAGGTACTGGTAATGTTACTCCAACTATTGATGATTATAAACTTTCAGGGGAGCTAGTAACTAGCTTAACATCTCAAGAAAAACCTACAACTGCTAATAATAATAGTATTACATTTTCTGCTACAGCAACAAATAATACCGAAAGTCCTGTAACTATAAAAGAAATAGGATTAGGAGGCTATGATACTCGCTCTATGGCTTGTGTAATCCTATTAACTAGAGATGTGTTAGCTACTCCTGTAACTCTAAATACTGGAGATAGTAAAACATTTTCGATTACAATAGACTTTAGAAGTTTAACAGATACTACAGTAAATGAATAACTAGGAAGGAGATATTTAATGGCTTGTAAGAAAAGACGTAAAAGAGGTAAATAGTTAGTTATTAAATCTAAGGGTACTAGAAGGCGTCTCAAGACGGGGCAAATATATTTTATATATAAACTATCCTGTCTTAAACAAACCCTTCTTAAAATTGATTGTAGATACCTTAAATAAAAGGAGATATATTTATGGGATTATTTAATAAAATTAAAAACTGGTTTATCAAACGTAGGATAGAAAGAATTAAAAGAGACTTACCTAAGTTTAAAAATAAACTAAGAACAGTACTACTTGTAGGATTACAGAAACTAGATACTGATAAGGTTGATAAAGTAGAGACTCAACTTATCATCTTGGGTATTCAAGCAGCTCAATCTTACTTTGGTTGTAATGTATTAGATGATGAGATTAGGAAAACAATAGCAGAAGAAGTAGTAGAAATACTAGGTAAACTCAACCATAAAACACAAGATATAGTGGAGGGTTAGATAATGGATTATAATGAATTTATTTATGCAATAGAAAATAAACAATTTCCAAGGGAATACTTACGGTATGGATTAGCTAACGAGAGAAGAAATTATTATCTACCTGATATGTATAATAGTTATCTTGAAGACCCAGTACAACCTATGGTTAATCCTAAAATAAATAAAGCTTATAATGATTATTATACAAGATTTCCAAATGGTACTGATGAACAATTTATGAATTTACTAAAAAGAAATAATCCAGAATTGGTGAGACAAGCTCAACAATCTATTACTCCAGAAAACTTAGCTCGTATGTCAAGAATTAGAGGAATAGGTAAGTCAGCAGCAAGCATATTAGGTAAAGGACTTAGAGCCTTCGGACCTATAGGGGATATCATTCATTATGGAACGCTTCCAATGAGAAAGGATGAGATACTCAGAGAGTACAATATGTATATAGATGAGAATGGAAATATAGTAGGAAGGACTTAAGATGTCAATAGATATAGATAAACTAGATAAAACAAAAACATATGTAGTACTTGAATGGGGAACATCTAAGATATCTAAATTAATAGACAGGTTTACAAAAGAGTTCTTTCCTTCTGCTAGCTTTAGACCTTCCCACGTACTAGCTCTTATATACAATAGAGGATGGTGGATATACGAGAGCCACTTCAAACCAGAACCTAAGTATAAGATACCTAGTGGTACAAGGAAATATAGATGGAAGATATTTGAAAAGGTATTCCCTAAGATTATATATTCTACTGGTGCTGTGTATCCATTAGAATTAGATGTTAAACAACTAGAGAATAACTTAGGATTACCTTACGGAGTTAAAGATATTATAGAGTTTGTCAAAGTAGTTCTATCTCCTCATTACGACCAGATGAATAGAAAAGGTATGGTATGTAGTGAGTATATAGCTACTGGATGTGCAGCTATAAGAGAATATTTTAAATCAGCTCCTTATAAAATAACTCCAGCTCATTTCTTTAAATACTTTATAGAAAACAAAATCCACCCAGTATAGGAGGAAGGTATGAAAATAAACAAAGAAGGTTTATCTATAATTAAACAATGTGAAGGTTGTAGGTTAAAAGCTTATTTATGTCCTAGCCTAATACCTACAATCGGCTATGGTCATACTACTGGTGTTAAATTAGGAGACATTATAACACAAGCTGACGCAGATAGATACTTACTTCAAGATATAAAAAGATTTGAACAAGCTGTTTCTGCGTTAGTTAAAGTACCTATTAATGAAAACCAGTTCTCTGCATTAGTATCTTTTGCTTTTAATGTTGGAGTTGGCAATCTTAAATCTTCTACATTACTAAAGAAATTAAACCTTAGAGATTATAAAGGTTGTAGTAATGAATTTGATAGATGGGTATATGGTAGTAATAAAAAACCATTAGAAGGTTTAAAGAAAAGGAGAAAGTTAGAAAGAGAATTATTTAATAAGAGTGTAACCCAGTAATAGCTTAACGATTAATTTTAAGGTATCTACAATACGATTTGACAAGGGTAGGATATGATTAGGATAACTTATACCTAAAAAGTATTTAAGCTGTCTTAAATCTAATCCTAGCCCTTTATGATTTAATAATTTAATAGACAAAAAGAAATCCCCCTCCAAAATGGAAGGGGATATTTTTATTATTTAAATTTACTTTTCATATCCAAGATAGCTGATGCGATATCTTCTTGTACTCTATTAGGTTGTACTGTTTTATAATCGTACTCAAACTTCTTAGCTAGGTTACCTACTATAACATTAATAGTTAGTACATCATCTTGTAGTCCTGCTGTACAATTACATTTCTGTTTACGTACATAATCTACTATACTCATAACATCTATTCCCATTATTTATCCTCCTGATAATTTTCTTTTGATAAATATTCCATCATTTCTAAAGCAATATCTTGACATTCTTTTTCACTTAAATCTATTGGAACTTCTATAGTGACTCCGAATGGTAAGCTTATTAGTTTTGTTTGTTCATCTACATTTTTCACTTATATTCCCTCCTTAAATAATTTAATTAATCTCTCTTCTCCTATTCTTTCTTTAGCTTTTTTTAAAAATTCTTCATCTGTACTGTAGATATTCAACCCTTTGAGACGATAAGCATAACTAAGTCCTAATTCTTTATTTACAGAGTCAAGGTTAATAGAATATTTCGTTTGACTTCTATCTCTCCA
>ENA-UOOA01003133-UOOA01003133.1-human-gut-metagenome-genome-assembly--contig:-P61old-NODE-3133-length-21298-cov-10.579815_pt1 | contig 21298 bp, 21 predicted proteins | sample MGYA00242467_ERZ724014 | MGnify/ENA metagenome assembly ERZ724014 | reverse complement strand
ATTCGGCTTTGGCAAGAAATATCCCGGACGTGGAATTGAAAGATTATGCCATAGATATTGTGTATGAAATAAACCTTAACGAGTTTATCGACGAGCAACTCGACGAGATAAATTGGCTCAATATGATCGACGGCGAGGACGAAGGACGTTTTGACGACATTATATGCGATCTGAAACCGTCGTTTGAAGATTCGTATTTTAATAAGAGCGATGATACCTATCCGTATGACGAATGGTATGACGATTTTACCGAAGAAAAGATTATACCGTATCTCGAAGAAAAACTGAAAAAGTCGGGCTATAAGTCGATAAACGAACCTATTTTAGTGGAATCGCCGAATTACAAAGAGCTTGTAGTAAACAGTATCGAAAAAGAATTTGAAGAGTTCAAGGCGAATATAACAAGCCAGCCTGCGGACGAAATTTTCCGAAGTAATTTCGAGATTTACGTCAGGTACGAATTGTATGAAGCCGTTTGTGATGACGGCGATGACGGGTTGGAAGAGGAGTATTATCGCGCGTTGTACACGGAAGCGGACAAGGGCGGGATTTTGAAAAATCTTTACGATGATTTTGTAAGTGCCGAAAATGCAAGTTTGAATACGCGTTATGACACGATTTTGTATATTAAGGATTATTGCGAACATTATCACGACGATATTTTAAGGGAAGAGCGGATAAAACAGGACGAAAAGCAGGCAATCTTTCTCGGCAAGGACGAAAACGGCGTTGCGTACTATCACTTCAAAGACAGTTTGTCATCTACGAATTTGCACGCCATTAAGGAGAAAGCCGACCGCTATGTAATCGTATCACCCGCTTGCTACATCTCACGCGATACCTTGAAAAAACATCATATCGACTTTTTGAAAGCCGGCAGGGATATTGGCGAAGATGAAACGCAGAAATTTACGGTAACGGACGTTCAGGAAGCCGTGGAACGGAAACAGCGAGAACGAGAAACAGCAAAAGATAACATCTATTTGCATTCGGGAAGTTATGCGCAGGAACACGGTGAGTTGGACAAATACTTGTTATCTCACTCGTTGGACGAAGAGTGTATGCAGGCTATCGGACAGGCTATTTCCGACAACTATGCGGATAACAGTCTTGGAAAAGGTTTTGAACAAGACTTGATTTCCGAATACGGCTTGGAAAGAGTGAAGCACATTGTAACGACTCTGATCCGCCGTAGCGAATGGGACAGACGATATTCAACGGAAAACAGAGAGTGGGCAAACGGTACGGTAGGATATGAGGACAAATCCGATGAAAAACACATTTATTCGTCCGCACATCCCGGACTGATCGACCTGTTTGCAGACAGGGTAAGAAAAATTGAAAAACAGAAAAAGGAGGAACACGAAGAGCAAATGAGCGAAAACATTCGTGATTACACGAAAATCACCGCAAGGGGAGATAAGGTAGTCAACATCGAAAAAGACATTGGCGGCAGAGATATAGCGATTATCGACCGCACGGCAAGAGCAAACGGAGATTATACAGTAGCGATCGGGTATCATACCGACACAGGTGATTGGGAACAGGGTAAATATGGCTTTAATTCACAGAAAGAAGCAGAGAATTGGCGAAAGAACGAATACTTGGCGGGAAAAGTGGCAGAAAAACCGAAAATCGAGTACATAAAAATCAACGTCGCAAACGATGCTTTCATCAAGAAGTCAAATATGGGCAGCGTGTTCAGAATGCCGGAAAACGGCAAATACGCGGGATATGCTTACTTCATTTTTAACGATAAAATCAAATCGTCGCGTCAACTTGTGGACTTGCAGAGCGATACTCGCGAACTCTGTTATGAACTTTCCGTTCGTAAGGATTCGGGGGTAGACCTGTTCAAAGGTCGCGACGATGACGAAGATTTGATTACGCTTTCGGCAGAAGAATTTAAGGAAGCGGTGGGCGGAACAACGAATAAAGACTACGAAATGCAAAAAAGCGATGATACAAAGTGGTTTTCGACAAGTGTTCCGCAGGAAGCGTTCAGACGTGAATTTGATAAAAGCATGCTGTTCGTTATGCCGAATAAAGAGAATTTCGGAGGTATGACTTATTTCATTCCGAGCGTATTTGTCGGAGAAGATAAGAACAGCGACGACGGACGTATTCTGATCCGTTTGCCCGAAGATTTCGTTATCAAAGCGCAGAGTCGTGACGAAACGAGAGAAGCAACGCTTACGGCGTATGATTTCAACCAACTTTGCAACAACACTACCGCAGAAGATTATAAACAGGCGCAAGCGGAAAGCTCGCCGGAAAGCGAAACGCCGAGCGATTGGAATTACGTTTCCGTTCCCGAAAAAGCGAGAATTGCGGGCTTTGACGATAGTACCTTATTCAGAATGCCTGACGGAAAGTATCAGGATTACACCTATTACGTTCCGAACAAGTGTGTAAAGGACAACGCAGAAAAAGGCACAATCAGGTTGAGCTTACATAACGACTACACCGTTCGTTTAAGCGACAACAGCGGCGAAGAAAAGAAAACGGCGGAACTTACGGCAAAGGATTTTTGCGAGGAAGTCAGAGGAAAGGACGCAGGCGCATACGGCACGGAATACAAACGACCGAGCGTTGAGGCGAATACTTCTTTCGACGAAAAAGAAAAAGCGTTACGCGCCGCCATTCCCGACGAAATGAAAAAGCGACCGAATTGGGTTGTGGTTAAAACGTGGTGGAACGCCGACAAAGGCAAATACAATAAACGCCCCGTCAACTGCAACAGCGACAAGGGCGGGTACGCCGAAAGCGATAACCCCGAAACGTGGACGACTTTCGATAACGCCTTAAAGTATCTGAAAGAAAAAGGCGGCACGACTGTTGCTTATGCTCTTGACGGAAAAGATAATGTTTCCTGTATCGACCTTGACCGCTGTTACGACGAGAACGGACAGCCGTCCGCGCTTGCAAAAGAAGTTCTTTCAAAATGCGGCAAAACCTACGCCGAAAAGTCGGTAAGCGGAAACGGATTGCATATTTTCGGTAAAACGAGCGGTATGGATATTCGTACATTCTCGAAAGACGGCGATTTGGAATTCTATCAGAAAGAACATTTCATCGCAATGACGGGCGACGGCGCAGAATTTTATCGCCTTGAAAGTTTCGATACGCCAGAAATGAAAGAACTTTTGTCCCGTAAATGCGAAAAGCGCGAAGAGTGGAAAGGCGTATGCAAAGGCGTGAACGGACTGTCAACGATGACCGACCGTGACGTCGTGGAAAAAGCGTCGAACGCAAAGAACGGGGATAAATTCAAGAGGCTTTATGCGGGCGAAGATTTGCAGAACAATCACTCGAACTCGGATATGTCGCTGATGAACTTGCTTGCCTATTGGTGCAACGGGGATAAAGAGCAAATGCTTCGTATCTTTGCTACGAGCGGCTTATTCAGACCGAATAAATCGCCGGACTATTACGAGGGAACGGCAATCAAAGCCTTGCGCTTAATGCCCGTTAAATCGACCTATACGCCGACTATTCCGAAAAATACAGGCGGTAACGGCAAGCGATGATACGACTTTATCACGGCGATTGTCTGACGGTAATGAGAGAACTACCGGAGCAAAGCGTTGACCTTATTCTATGCGATCTTCCGTATGGTTGCGGCAAGACAAAACATAAGTGGGATAGAGAAATCGACCTGACGGAACTTTGGAAAGGATATAAGCGACTTCTGAAACCGGACGGTATCGTCTGCTTATTCGGAAACGAGCCTTTCACAAGCAAACTGATTCAGAGCAATACGGATATGTTTCGTTACAAAATGGTATGGGAAAAGGAAAGTCCGACGGGGTTTCTGAACTCTAATTACAAGCCGCTGTCCCTGTTTGAAGATATTGTTGTTTTCAGCAAAGGAACGGTAGGCAGCAAGAGCAAACTGTCGATACGGTATTACCCGCAAGGGCTTATTCAAAAAGAGCAAGTAAAACGAAACAGACCGAATTCGACGTGGCGAAGCAGTAAAGGGTACGGCGGGAATAATAAACTCAATTCGGATACGGAATACGTTACGCATTACGCGAACTATCCGACGGATATATTGAAATTTTCAAGAGATAGAAATGCCGTTCACCCGACACAGAAACCCGTCGCGCTTCTCGAATACCTGATTAAAACCTATACGAAAGAGGGTGAGGTGGTAATTGATAACTGTATGGGATCGGGAAGCGCGGGTATTGCCTGCAAAAACGCGGGCAGACAGTTTATAGGAATCGAAGCGGACGATTATTACTTTCAGACAGCAAAGGAACGAATAGAAAAAGGCTACGGCGTGTAGCCGTAGCCGAGAATTTAATCGTTGATTTGTTGTTTTGTGGTTATTGTTAAGGTCAGACCGAGTGGCTCAAGCATTTTCAAAAGTGTAGATAATTTCGGATCGGTTGTGCCTTTTTCGGTTCTTGCAATGCAAGGTTGAGCGACTCCAGATAAGATTTCCAATTGTTTTTGGGAAACGCCGACGTTGTTTCGGGCCTTAACGAGTTCGGTTATCAGTTTTTGTTTGTATTCTTCAATATCGTTAGGCTCGGAACAAGAAACGCTTTGTTCGTAAATTCCTTCGGCGGAAACGTCAAGATCGTCGTTCCAAACAATTCCGAAACCGCCGACATCGATTTTTGCTTGCTCGTATAATCCGTTAATGTCTTTCAAAGAACGGAAAGGCGGATATTTGTCTATATAAGGTTTCAAGTCGAATTGCTTGTATTCACCGCTTTGAAAACCGACAAGTAAAACAAAATCGGGGAGCGTAGCAAGAGAAGTGATTTTATGAAACATATCAAACCTCCGTTATAAGTTTATTCGATGGGCGGCAAAGGCTTTATATCTTGCGTTTGCCACATTTGAAGAAGCGCATCTTTATTGCGAGTTGTCCATTCTTTGGCTATGGCGAGTGCTTTGGCGGGTAAATCACCCGTAATCATTTCCGAGTTGCGTATATCGAGTATACCCATATATTCCCCGTAGATAACGTGTATATGCGGAGGATTATGTTCGGAAGCTATGAAGTACATTTTGATTACCATACCATAAAAACGTGAAATAACAGGCATTGAATAAGATTCTCCTTTTCTTTTACGTTTACATTATAGCACACAATATATTATATGTCAATAACTTTTAAGTTATAACACCAAAATTTTTAAGGAGGTAAAAATGAGGAAAAACAACATACGAGATACCCCCGTAATCGTAATTCCGAAAGGGTACACGATAGACGACCTGATGGATTTTGACGACGAGGGATACGAGAACGGCGAGCCGGCAATTGTGGAGGAGGTGAAAGTTGTCTTTGAACGGTGAAGAAAAGAACACGGCGTATGAAAAATTAACGCCGCAAAAAAAGCATCTTGTGGACAAGGTAATAGAAAACCTTGAAAAAGGCAATCTCTTTTGGACGCAAGGTTGGGTATCGTCGGGCGCGCCGGAATCGGCAATTACAGGGAAGAAATATCGCGGAATCAATAATCTTTTTCTGTCGCTTATTGCAATGAGCGAGAACTACGGAGATAACCGTTGGGCGACGTTCAAGCAGATGGAAGAAAAGGGTTGGACGTTCAAAAAAGACGAGGAAGGCAACAGCCTTGCCAAAGGAAAGGGCGCGAGCATCGAGTATTACGAAATGCGAGATAAAGAAACGAAAAGACGTTTCGATAGAAGCGTTCTCGACGGAATGACTGCGAGCGAACAGCAGGAATATATGGATCAAAATGTGTATTGGCTACGCAAATTCTACCGTGTATTCAACTGTTCTCTGATGGACGGCGTACCTGCAAAGGAAAAACCGCAAATCGACGTCAACGACCGTAACGACAGAGCCGAAGCAATCCTTGATTATTGGGATAAAAACGAAGCGAAAATCGTGTACGGCGGCAGTCGGGCTTTCTACCGAACGGATACGGACGAAGTGCATTTGCCCGAACGCGCGGACTTTAAGAGTATGCAGGAATTTTACTCGACCGCATTGCACGAAATCGGGCATAGTACAGGACACGAAAGCAGGCTCAACCGAGATTTATCGGGCAGATTCGGGAGTGAGGACTATGCAATGGAAGAATTGCGAGCCGAGATTGCTTCTATCTTTATGGAGCAGGACTTGGAAATAGAGCCGAGCGAGGGGCGATTGCAGAACAACGCGGCGTATATCCAATCGTGGAAAGAGGAAATCAAAGAAAACCCGAACGCGCTGTTTACGGCAATCACAGACGCGGACAAAATCGCAAAGTACGTTTCGGAAAGAACGCAAGAATATCGACAGACCAAAGACGTGCAGTATTACGCGATTGTCGAAGAAACAAACGCTTATTCGGAACAGGTATATAAATGTTGTATCTGTGACGAAGAAGGCAGAGTAAAACCGCTTATCAATTATGGCTTTGCCGACCGCGACGCGCTCGAAAAAGAACTTGACAAAATCAAGGAACTCGACCTTTGGAAAGACAAAACGTTCGAAGAAGTTAGTATCGAAGAACTCAAAGAAAAAGGCGCGGCGGGCAAGGTGGAGCAAGAGAAGTCAACGGAATACATACGACCTTCCGAACTTGTAGCGACGGAAGTCGCGGCGCGAGCATTGCCCGTCAGTATGGACGGCAGAGGCAAGGCGAGCCTTACGCGAATGAGCGACCGCGAAACGCTTGACAGAGCAGAAAGTTTTTATCGCAAGAAAGACGAAACGTTTTTCAAACTATATAACGGTAAAAACGTATTGCCGGGCGAAGAAAAAAGCGAATCGGGGTTAATGCGTCGTCTTGCCTTATTCTGCGGAAACGACGAGGAGCAACTGTTGCGTTTATTCAAATCTTCGGGACAATTCCGCGACGAAAAGCCAAATTCATATTATATCAAGATGGCGAGCGAGAGTATGAAATCAATACGAGAAATGCGCGAATCCGTTATGGTGACAAACGCATCTTCGGGAGCGACGAAAGGCAAAGTCGGTATCAATTCAAAATGATGAAGTATCAAGCAAACAGAAGTTACGTTTCAAACGACGTTGTAATGACGCCGAAAGCTTTGGCAAAGGCTTTGGTCGAACATTTTCAACCGCAAGGGAAAGGTCTTGAACCATGCGCCGGGTGCGGAAATATTTTAGAATTTCTGCCGAATGCCGAATGGTGCGAAATTGAAAAGGGACGAGATTTCTATGATTACAAGGGACGGGTAGATTACATTTTTACCAACCCCCCGTGGAGTCAGATTCGCAGATTTTTAGCGCACTCGATGGATGTGGCAAACGAAGTTTACTTCCTTATTACGATCAATCATTTATGGACGAAAGCACGACTTAAAGACATCGAAAACGCGGGTTTCCAAATCGCTGAAATATGCGTTTTCGATACGCCGAAGAATTTCCCGCAGAGTGGTTTTCAAGTGGGGATGATTCATTTGAAAAAGGGAATTCAGGGCGATATAAAATACACTCGAATAAATTACGAAAACAAATAAAAAATCATTTTCAAGGAGAAAAAACTATGAAGAACAAATTTTTCAAATTCAGCGAAAACTACGCAAAGGTCATCAAACATCTCGATGACAAACAGGCAGGACAGTATGTAAAAGCCATTGCGGATTATGCTTTCGAGGGTAAGACTTACGCAGGCAAAGACGCCGCCGTAAAAACGGCTTTTACTTTCACGAAACAGCAGATAGACGAGGACAAGTTCTATCGTGAAAAAGGCAAACTCGGCGGACAGAAAATCGCAGAAAGAAAACGCGAAACGGAAGATGGAAATCCTATATTAAAATCGGTTATCGAAACCGTGATTGCAAACGAATTATTGAGCGGTATGCTCGGTAAGCAAGACGAAGAACCTGCCTTTGAGAAAAGTGACCACTGAAAAATGTTGTTGCATTATGCACCAAAAATGCAAAGCAGGATAAGGAAAATCCCACAACGGGCTTTTCGACAACGGAAGCAAGCGGGATACCCGCTTCTTCTTCGGGAGGTGGAAAAGTGAGAGGAGAAAGGGTGACGGATAGACGAGCGCGGCGATATATAACGATAACCGACGACGCAATGTGGGAATATATCGACAAAATTATGACTCATCCGGACTACGATAAAAGTTTCAATAAAGTCATAAATTCCGCTCTGTTGTTCGGCTTACCAATATTGTACAAGCGGCTGTTCGATACGGTGGAAATCGACGGAGAAGAAACGCCCGTAAGCGTTCCGAACGAGTATAACGAGGACGCGTTTTATTTCCAACTTATACGACTTATGAAAGAAATGCTTGCAAACGAAGTAATCACAAAATCGGTAGTATGTTCGCTATTCAACGAACGAGCGGCGGCATTACAAGACGGAAAACCAGACGTCGATTCGCTCGTAAAAGGTTTTTATCAGGACACGCCGGACTATCTCGTAAACGAAGAAATACGAATGTTAAAGGACGTGGGGAGGTAACGAGTTACGGACAATCAACCTATTATTCTGAACATAAAATATACGTCATATGAACTCGGAAGAAAAGCAAGCGGACTTGAAAGGGAAGCCCACAGAGCGGAACGCTCGTTCTTCGATATGACGGGCGGCGAAAACGTATATAAGTACATAACGACAGAAGGCAAAGTTGCGGGTAAAAAGACGGGGAAAATCACCGCGCTCGAATATTTGCAGAAGTCAACGGGCGTATTCAACGGCGACGGACTTTTATCGGAAGAAAAAGTTGCGGAAATGAAAGAGCGGCTTAAAAACAATAAGGGCAATATATGGCACGGTTTCGTGTCGCTCAATAAAGAGCAGTCGTATAAAATTGACACACCCGAAAAATGTATCGGTATGATAAAGGCAACGTTCGGACAGTTTTTTCAGGACGCGAAATTCGATAAAAAGAATATCGACCTGATGTGCGCATTGCATTTAGACCGCCCCGACCATCTGCACTTTCATTTCGTGTTTTGGGAAAAAGAGCCGAAATACAAAGGCAAAGACGGAACGTATACGTACCGGCGCAAGGGGAAAATCGAAAAGACGGCGATAGACAATTTATTCGTTCGGCTCGGACTGTATACGGACGACGAGCGGGACAGGCTGTATAAATCGAGAGTGGAGGCGATTCGCGCGCTTCGGGGTATGACGGCAATCAGAAGAGTAATGGTGAGCAAGGACGAAATCAAACAAGAAATCATCGCGCTTGCCAAAGACTTGCCGAAAACGGGCAGGCTTACTTACGGAAGCAAAGATATGACGGCATACAAAGGGCGGGTAGATAACATAGTCGCAATGTTAATCGGCTATGACGGGCAGGCGCGCAAGGCTCACTTGAAATTTATACGGGAACTCAAACGCAGGGAAATGCTGATAAAAAGCATTTGCGGCAAGAACTTTGCCGTTACGGATAGAAATATATCCGCAGAAGAAATCGAAAAGAATTTTTCAAAATATCACAACAAGATAGACGAAAGCAAACTTACGATTTTGCAGGATATAGAAGCCGATTACAAAAGGCGGCAGGGCAATCTTGTTTTAAACCTTGCAAAGGCTATAAAACCCGAGCTTTGCGAAAAACCGAAATATAAAAAATTAAAGCCGAACGACAAAAAGTACAAACGCCGCCGGGCAATATCGAGATACAACATTCAATCTCTTTTCGGTAAGTTTTTGCGTTCTTTTACCGATGAAAGCGAACTGTTGGAGCGGGACTTCTCGCACAGGTTGCAGGACATCGAAGAAGAAATGGAAGAACAACGGAAAAGAGAAAACGGAGAAAATACGGAGGTGAAATACAAAAATTGAACAGAAAAGATATAACAAGGCACAAAAAGAGAAAAAAGAATAAACTCAAACTTCTGTTTTGGGGGATACTCTTCGCCTTTGTAGCCGTTCTCGTTATGTATCTGTTTTCGCTCGGCGGGAAAAGCATAGGCGAGATATTAAGCTACAAAAACTATTGGCTTTCCGTCGGCGTGGCGAACGGCTTGATACTCATAGGGTATCTTATGATGTATCGGGTAGACGCGCAGAACATCGCGCTTGATGAAAACGACTTGGAAGATACCGAATGGCTGTTGGTGAAAAGGCTAAAAAAACTCAAAGAATTTCAGGTTTACGACTATAAATCGGCAGAAGAGAAAACGGACGGTATCGTCATCGGCGCGGAGAAAAAGGGCGGGAGCGTAGAAGTCATTACAACAAGTCAGTTGCACGCGTTAATCGTCGGCACGACGGGTAGCGGTAAAACAACGGGCTTCGTCGATCAGAATATAGCGGTACTCGGCAAAAGCAAGGGTAAACCGTCAATCGTCATAAGCGATCCGAAAAAGGAACTTTACGAAAAGCACGCGAGAACGCTTGAAAAGGAAGGGTACAAAATATCCGTGTTGGATCTTAGAGAACCGTATTCGTCGGAGAGATGGAATCCGATGAACGTGCTTGTTCGTCGAATCCGCTTGGTGAAAGATCTCGAAAACAACTTGCAACAGAAAGATGGAAAGTATTACGGCGCGGGCGAAGTGTTCTTGTCTTACAGGGACGCGAGAACGCGTATGCAGGAACTTAAAGACGAGATATACGAAAACGCGCAAGACCTTGTATATACGCTTTGCCCGGTACAGAACAGAGATCAGCCGACTTGGGAGCATGGCGCGAGAAACCTTATCTTCGGTTTCGTCCTTGCAATGTGCGAGGACTGTATCAAAGGCAAAATCGACGAAAGCCAACTTGTGCTTTTTAACGTCTACCACAATATCACGAAGTATTGTTCGGAAGATACGACCGCGCTTCGTAACTACCTGATTGAGGGACGCGACGAGTTTTCAAAAGTAAGAGGCTTGGTAAATACCGTGCTTATCACTTCGGACAAAACGCTTACTTCGTATCTTTCGGAAGTAAACAGTTATATGCAACAACTTTCCGACGACGGCATTATGTCGATGACTGCGGAAAACGATTTGGACGTCGTGAATATGGACGAAAGTCCGAACGCGGTATTTATTATCGTGCCGGACGAAAGATTTACAAGACACCGTTTCGTAACGCTGTTTATTACGCAGATGTACAAAGAACTCGTCGAAAAGGCAAATCTGAACCTGCGCCGAAACCAAACGGAAACGGCAATTCTGAAACGCAATACTTACTTTGTGTTAGACGAGTTTGCGAACCTTCCGAAATTCGAGAATATCGAGGGTATGGTAACGGTAGCGCGTTCGCGCGGCATACGGTTTTTGTTTGTGTTGCAGTCGTATTCGCAACTGACCGCAAAGTATGGCAGGGATGTGGGCGACATCATAAAGACAAATTGCAAGGTTTATGTTCCATAGGGAGAACAAAAACAAAAAGCGGACGCGCTGAAACGGACAAGTCAAATTAAATAAAGAGTGATTGAATTACTTGAGAACGAGTAAATAGGGTTGAAAAATTCAGAATATTACGCTATAGGATACTTTGAATCAATTTCTAGTAAAAATTTCCAAAATCTATTGACAATATTTGATGTTTGTGATATAATAAAAATAAAATTGATATTGTGAATGCAAAATGGGAGCGAATTAAAGGTCAAAGACAAATTTAGAAGTTTATATAAAGGAGGATACGCCAATGTGGCAAGTGATTTAAACAACCTTTTTATTATAACATAAAGGGGTTGTTTTGTTTTCTGTGATTTTCTAGAAAATATGAAGAACGATAAGGAGTTTATTATGAAGAAAATAAAGAAATATAGTTTCTAGATTATTGCAGTTGTTCTTACTTTGATTGTTGGTTTGTATTATTCGGCTGGAAAACTTTTTTCCCGTAAAGAAATCACCTCAAATGTTAGAACGGTCACTTTGGCTGAAACAGATATAGATTATCAAGCACTTTTAGATGAATTTGAAAATGGGGAGCTCATTCAAGAAGATAATGTCACAACTTTTAGAGGCACTCAGACTTTGGATTCTGAAATATTTGAGGAAATTGATACAATAAGCGAAAACGAAATTGAAGATATTAGTAATTGCGTTGTAAGTTATGTATTTACATATGACTCGGATAATAATGTTGTGACAATTTCTGCCGAGATGGAAAATGAATATGGAGAAATCGAGATTGATACAATAACCGGTGTGGGGTTTATTAACGAGCAAGGCGAAATCGATGCGGTTATGAATGTTGAAGGCGAGGGCATTCTTTTGAGCGAGATGCGAGAGGCTGGAATGATTCAAAATTGTGGCTGGTTTTCCAAACTTGTGAAGAAAGTGGCTAAAGTTGTTGCTGTTACGGCGGTAGTTGTTGCTGCTGCGGCAGTAGTTGTTGCTACGGCTGGGGCTGCTGCTCCTGCTGTTGTTGCTGCTGGCGTTGGTGTTGCTACTGCTACTGCAGGTGTGGCGGCGACTATTGCCGCGTATGCTACAGTAACTGCAGCTATTGCGGCTGGCGTTACTATTACTGCTGAAATGTGGGAACGCTATTATCCTGGTATTGAAGTTACTGTAACAAATAATATTGTTTATGCCTCTTGGAGTGATGAAACTAAATCGGCGATAAAAGATCTAATTAAAGCAAATCGAAAAAAGTCCAATCCGGACATTTATTTTAAATGCGAAGCAAATTCGAATTGTCCATACAGAATAGACATCGAAAATCCTCTCACATATAGTCAAATGGTAACTGTTATGTCTACAACGGGAATGAGTTCACTAACTGATGAAATGTATGATGCTAGAAGAGTGTTAGAAGGAGCAGTTCCTGCATCTTATCCCATTTTTGCAGATATAGGGGTTGGTGTTCCTCATTTCCAAGCTGCAGATATTAAAGATCCGAATTACAATGCAAACAGAGGACCGTCAAACAATCCTCGATATAAGGTGGCTGGCAAAACTTTGCATTCGTTCTGGTTTGCATAGGAGAGATGGAGTTGTATAAATATTTTTTTGGATCATTTAATAAAGCACATAATCATCGGGATTCCGACTATCTAAAAAAAGAATGTGGTTTAGACTATTATTTTGACGAAAAAATTTATAATGAAATTGTTGACAATATAAAAAGGGTTTTGGGAAATTGCGAAACCTATAGCGTGCAAGATGCATTTCATTATTTTCAATCGCAATATGCCGCATATCCGATTGATATTCGTTACTATTATAATTATTTAGACACTTCAGCAATAAAGTGCGATGCATTCAGAAGATTCACAATTTCAAAAGATTCGGATATTGATGCGCTTTCTGAACCATGTGGGATTTTTTATTCGTATGTTATTGATAAGAATAAAAAGGATTCGCGGCAGGAGAAAACTTTACTCTTCGTGATAGATATTATTGGAAATCGTTTTTTACGTGAACGATATCCTGAAATTGAAATTAATGAGGAAAAAGCTATTCAATCAATAACGGCGTTTAGAAAAGATGAGAAGGGTGATAGTTGGTTGCTATGTGGTAATGAAAAAATCAATTGTGTAATTAATGAAAACATAATTATAGCAATCGGTTCTTTTGATGGAGTTCATATTAACTCTATGAAAATTTTGTCTGGCGAAAGAATTTTGCCAAAAATTGATTATGTGTTAGAGTTTTTTAGACGATATAGCTAGTGATATCTTTTCCTTAAAATAAAAAAGAGGATGAGCAAAAAAATAATTGTTGATAGTATAGCGGTGATTTTGATTACCGCTATACTATGAATAGTTTTTAACGACGACAAATGAAGTTCATCAGGATAACTCAAAAAACATTAAATTAATGGGGTTAAAATGAGTACTGAATTATTTTTAAACACTAACCGTCGGTTATCAAAGCAACAACATCTTAAGATAAAGGAATGTTTTAAAGAAAATAATGTAAGGGATGTAAATTTTCGTTATATTGGCAAAGTAAAAAATGTTGATGGAGCGAACTATTATTTTGATAGTATGTGGACGCCATTTTTGAAACCATTAAACGAATTTAAGAATCCAGAAGTGGATAATTACAGCGGATTGAACTCAATATTTGAAACAATTAGAGAAGTTGTAGGTTATTTGCTCAACGAAAATCACATTATTAAACTTTTCTTTGCTTCTGTTGAAGATAAGGAATTTCCCAATAAAGGAAAAGCAAGACTCAAGTTTTCTGATCTTAATGAGTTTAGGTGCTTTGAATGGGGGACTATTTACGAAATATATAAATAGTTTTTCGAAATGATGGAGTTATCATAATTTTATATGAATAAAAAGAAATCAATTACGATAATTCTTATGCTTGGTATAACGGCGATTTTAATCGCCGTTATACTGTGTGCAATTTTTATTCCATTACCGGCAGCAAGTGAAATTTATCAAGATTGTTTAAAAAGTATTGTTGAATTAAGAGCTTCTTCTGATAATGTTGGAGAAAGTTTTGGAACGGCTGAATTTATTGATAAAAATGGAACTCTCATAACTAATGCACACGTTGTAACTTATACAAGGTTAGGAACTGTATATCAATTTGAAAACTATTCAATACGCTTTTCAGATGAAGAAGATTATTATCCTGTAGAATTGGTTAAATATGATGTCGAAATAGATGTAGCGGTATTGCGAATTTGTGAATCTTCTAGTTGTAAATTTAATGTTATCAAAAAGGGTAAATCATCAAACTTAAAAAGCGGAGATAAAGTGTATGCAATAGGGAATACAGTTAATTATGGGCTATCCATTTCTCAAGGAATTGTAGGAATACCACTCTTAAATATTGAGTATTCAGGAGCTGTTCGAACAGTGATACAGTGTGATCTGACGATTGCCGACGGAAATAGTGGAGGTGCGTTGTTAGATTCTCGTGGACGTTTAGTTGGTATTACAACATTCCGAACCAAGGATCGCTTAGGGAACATTGTCTATGGAATAGCGTATTGTATTCCAATAGACATAGTTATGGGTTTTGTGGAAGAGTAAGTTATACCCTTTAATTTTAAGAGATAATGTAATAAAAATAGAAAAGGAAGTTTGAGTTATATCGGACTTCCTTTTTATATGCGATTGTCGGGAAAAATTCTCGGCAATTTTTTGTAAAATTTTCGTGAAATACCCCGACAAACGGCTTGTAACTTTCCAATTATAGTGAGGGGTAAAAACTTTTGCGAAACACCCCCACGAAACGGCTTACTAATGTCCATATAAGATAAAGAGATAATTTATCTTTCGTGGACTCGTAAGAGCAAAAACGGAGAGTAAAACAAAATAAAGGAGGCAGAAAAATGAAGTCGGACACAAGTTGAAAATGTTTTTTTAAGAGTGTTTTTCAATGCATAAAGTGGAGAAAAACTTTGGAAGCAAATGCGAAGCAAAACAGGTGGCTTATGAGCAAAGTGTAGCCCACTATACTTCGCAGGCGAAGTTGTGGGCTCTGCGAGGCTGTGAACCCACTAATAAAACAGTCGGCAGAGATTACCTACACACTTTGCTCAATGAGAAGAAAAACAAATTTCAGGAGGAAAATCATCATTTCATATTTAGTGTGTCATATGGAGAAATATCATAAACAAGACGTCGCGCCTATCGAAAAGGAAAACGAACGGGACGAGAATTACGAAGCGGCAAACCCGCAGATAGACAGCGAACGGACGAGAAATAATTATCGCTTTACGCCATATTTCGAAAAGACTTACACGGAATTCATAAACGGAAGAATTAAAGAGTTAGGCTTATCCCCGCGCAAAGATGCGGTTGTTATGAACTCTTTCGTGTTAGGCTCGGATAAAACTTTTTTCGACGGTTTAGCCAACGTCGAACAGTATAACTTTTTCTCGGACTGTTACAAATTCTTTGCGGAGCGCTACGGGGAGGAAAATATAATTTCGGTGGTAGTACATAACGACGAAACAACCCCGCATATGCACTTAAACCTGATACCCGTAACGAAAGACGGCAGACTTTGCAGTAAACAACTTTTCGATAAACCGCAACTGCAACAATTACAAACGGATTTTTACGAAACCGTCGGAAAGCGTTGGGGTTTACAGCGCGGAAAAGAAGGAAGTCAGAAGCAACACCTTTCCACCGCCGAATTTAAGGCAAAAAAGATAATCGAGCAAGCGGAAGCGGTACGGGAAGAAAATCAGGTTTACGCCGACGCTTTAACCGAGGCAAAAAGCGGGAATATTCCGAGAAAACGTGGAAAGTTGCAAGAACAAGTAATCGCTTTAACGGCAGAGAACAACGACCTATCTAAGCGGCTTACGAAATCTATGGATGAAACGCTCGAATACGTCCAAAAAACAGAAACATTACAAAAAGAAAAAGATAAGAACGAAAAGTATGTCCACGCAGGAAAAACTTTGGCAAGAATTGCCCCTAACACCTATCGGGGAATTACTTACGGTATGAGTTCGGTCGGATTGTTCTTTTCGGCGTTCGCAGATTTCTGCACGCCTTCCGTTCAAAGCCAAATACCGCTGTTGCAGAAAATCGAGCAAGAAATGCAGGAAGAAAAAGAACGCTATGAGTGGCTAAACGGGAAAAACGGCGCGCATAAGTAAAATTTAAGGCGGTTTTTACTCTCCGTTCACATAAAAGAGCTTGACTCTGAACGCAGAAATCGGTAAAATATAATCGTCGTATTGATACGATGATATATTTACGGAGGGTTTAGGAATGAAACCGAGAAGCGAAAGAGATAAAAGATACGAAGAAAAGCATAAGAACGAGAGAAAAGCCAAGAACGTTGTATGGGGAACGAGTATACCGAGAGAAACGGCGGAAGAAATAGGCGCATTTTTGAAGAAACACGGGTATACGAAAGTTAAACTCATTGAAGAAGGATATAAGGCGCTGTTGGAGCAGGCGGGAGAGATAAATACCGACCTTGCGAAGATAATGGACGGCTACGACGATTTCTTTGATTTTGAGTTGCGCAAATTCGAGGAAGAGAAAAACAACAATAAAACGTAACAAAACTAAAATATCGAACAGGAGGATTTTTGTGTTTATGGAGAGAGAACATAGTATCCATCCGGAGAGAGAACATAGTATCCGCACAATAAAGTTAAGGAGATTTGGAGCAGAAACAATATAACTATGTACACGAGATAGACGACGCGGAGTATGTCGTTGTCGTAAAAGAACGGGAAAATGCAAGAGAAACGCTGATAGACAAGATAAAAAGCGTGCTTATCAAGGACTTGTCCGTTGAGGCGCGTTCGGAAGGAGAAACCTTATGAACGCAAAATTAACGGAAAACAATAAAAGAAAATTTAACGGAGGTGAAGAAATAACCGCCTTGTATGCAAGGTTAAGTTGCGACGACGACCTGCAAGGCGACAGCAACAGTATCGTAAATCAAAAAGCCATACTCGAAAAGTATGCGAAAGAACACGGATATGACAGGTTCAGATTTTATGCCGACGACGGCTATTCGGGAACGAATTTTAACCGTCCGGATTTTCAGCGGATGATAAAAGACGTGGAAAGCGGCGAAGTAAAAAGAATAATCGTCAAGGATATGTCGCGTTTCGGCAGAGATTATCTGAAAGTCGGATATTACACGGAAGTGTATTTCGTCGAAAAGAACGTGCATTTCATAGCGATAAACGACGGTGTAGACAACCACAGCGAAACGGACAGCGATTTTACGCCTTTTCGGAATATCATCAACGAATGGTACGCGAAAGATACGTCGAAGAAAGTACGAGCCGTTCTGAAAGCCAAAGGCAATTCGGGAAAACATCTTACTAATTGTCCGCCGTATGGTTATTACAAAGAAGGCGACGACAAGCAGAAATGGTATGTAGACGAACAAGCGGCAAAGGTAGTCAAAGAGATTTATTCGCTTTGCATAAAAGGTTTCGGACCGACGCAAATAGCGAGAATGCTCACCGAGCGCGGCACAGACTCGCCTATCGTATGGAAGAAAAAGCACGGCGTGAAGTATCAGCTCGAAAAGTTTGACAAGCCGACCGAGTGGTCAACGCATTCGGTTACGCAGATTTTATCCAATCCGACGTATTTAGGGCATACCGTGAATTTTCGCACGAGAAAGAAGTCGTATAAGACAAAAACCGTAATTTATACGGACGAAAGCGAATGGGTAACGTTTGAGAACACGCACGAAGCGATAATAGACCGAGAAACCTATGACACCGTGCAAAGGCTGAGAGAAGCAAAGCGCAGACCTACGAGGATGGGCGAAATGAGCGTGTTTTCGGGAATGCTGTTTTGTTCGGACTGCGGAAAGCGGTTGTATCTTAACCGTTGTAACGTGCATAGGAGTTACACGAAAGACGTCTTTGTGTGCGCCACTTACCGAAAAGGAACGGCGGGGCGCAGAGGCTGTACGTCGCACTCGATAACGCTCGAAGCGATAGAGAAAATCGTACTTACGGACTTACAACGCGTTCTTTCTATGGCAAAGGCAAACGAAAAAGAATTTGCGGAACTGTTGCGGGCAAGTAAAAGTAAGGAAACAAAGCGAGATTTATCTTCTAAAACAAAAGAGTACGAAGAAGCGGAAAAGCGGATAGCAACGCTCGACCGCATTATACAGAGTTTATATGAAGATAAGGTTTGCGGAAACCTTACGGAAGAACGATTTAAGAAAATGACGGAAGCCTACGAAGCCGAACAGGCAACGCTGACTGAACGGGTGAAAGTTTTAAGACGGGAACTCGTTACGGCAAAAGAAGAAACGGAAGGCGTGGACAAGTTTTTGCGGATAGTACGAAAGTACACGGAAATAGCCGAACTGACGCCCGAAACGGTACGGGAGTTTATAGACCGTATCATCGTTCACGAAGCGGAAAAGACGGACGGCAAAAAACGTCAGATTGTAGAAATTTATTATAACTGCGTGGGCGTGATACCTAACCCCGCGTGAAGAGTTTTCAGGTATAACGGGCGGTACGAAACCAACCGCACCGCCCATTCTATTCACTCACTTCCCTATGGAACATAAAGGAACGTAAAAATCTTTATCGGCTCGGACGACAGCGAAACAAGAAAAGAGTTTTCCGAGCTTTGCGGACAGAAGAAAATCAAGCAGTTCTCGGTCAATACCAACGCGGATAATCCCGCAAGCTCGTCAACGGGAGCGACGCTTCAACCGCTCATTTCGGTAGGTATGCTTGAAAGATTGAACGGCGACGAGAAAGGCGACGCGATTGTTTCGGTCAGGGGATATGAGCCTATATGGACGGTGTTTACTCCGTCGTATGAACTTAAAAAGGTTTATTTTCCCGAAGGTAAAGCGGCAATCGGCAAGCGTGAAGCCGTGCTGTTTGAAAAAGAGAATTACGTTTTCGACATCACGGGCGACGAGGGGCAAAAGATCGAAGATAAGCTTTCCGAACTCATCGAAGAGCAGGAAGCGGAAGAAGCGAGAGCTGATGAATACGACAAAGCAAAACGTATAGCCGAGGCAGATGAAGCGTGGGATAAAGTTGCCGCAGAAATAAACGCCGAGGTGGATAAAATCTGCGCGTATCTCGACGGAAGAGATACGAAAGCGTTGAAACAGGCGGCTTGGGAAAATAAAGCGGGACTGCTTCTTACGATTACCGAACACTATGAAATGAGCGTTGCAAATAAAATGCGGCTCGCGGCGGATAGAATACAATTAAAACTTCTGCCGAAAATGAAACAAATACAAGAACAGGCGAAAAGATAGCTTGAAAGGAGGAATCATTTGAAAAAACTAAAATTTATTTTGTCGGCGTTAATGCTGACGGTGTGTATGAGCGCGTTTATCGGCGCGGGCGGGGCAACCGCGTTTGCATACGAGGGCGAGCAAGAACCCGTAGCCGAGTGTGCGCACGAATACACGGAAGAGGTGGTGGAAGGCACTTGCACTACGAAAGGGTATACGCGATATACCTGTACGCTTTGCGGCGATACCTACACCGATAATTATACCGAGGTGAACGGGCATAAATTCGGGGAAATCGTGATCGAACCGACCTGTACGCACAGAGGGTATACGATTCATTACTGCGAAGAGTGCGGATACGAATATTCGGGTAGTTACGTTCCCGCGACGGGACACGCGTATGAAGCCGAAGAACATCCCGTAACCTGTACGGAAAACGGATATACGCTTTACACTTGCAAAAACTGTGGCGACGAATATAATACGGTGGACGGCGAAGAAGCAATCGGACACGATTACGAAGTAAAGACGGTCGGAAGAACGTGCGAATCTTACGGTTATACGGTACATACCTGCAAGAATTGCGCGGACAGATACGTTACCGACTATGTAAAACCCGCAGGACACGATTATGAAAAGACTGTCGTAAAAGCGGAAGAAGGGAAAGTCGGTTATACGAAGTACACCTGCAAAGAGTGTGATTATAACTATATTTCGGACTTTGTGACGAGCGGCGACGACGGCTATATCGAAGAAAATCCCGATACGCCGACCGAGCCTGAACAGCCCGACAAACCGACAGAACCCGATAAACCCGAAAACCCGGATCAACCTGAAAATCCCGACCAACCTGAAAACCCCGACGAGCATACGCACGTTTACGTTTTCGACGCGGTAGTAAGGGAACAGGAAAAGACGATGACGGTATCTTACGTTTGCGAGTGCGGGGATAATCGCACCGAGTTCGTGAAAGTGGAATTTACGAGCGCGGACGACGGAAGCGGCGTTGTGCTGATTCCGGGCGAGAACGGAGAACTCGACTTTGCGGTACTTGAAGGGAAATATATCGTTACCGTAACGAACGATAACGGCGAGGAACTGATGGTTTACGAGGTAAATTTGGCGAAAAACGAACCTAAACCCGTCGAACCCGAACAGCCGGATAAACCGACCGAACCTGAACAACCCGAAACACCGGATAAACCTGACGACAAGCCGAACGAGGATAAACCGTCCGAGCCTGAAACGCCCGATACGCCGTCCGATTCCGGAGCGGACAAGACGTCGGATACGGAAAAGGAAGAAAAGAAAACTTCCGCCGCAGTCATATTGTTGCCGATTCTTCTCGTACTCGGCGCAGGCGCGGTGGCAACTCTCGTCGTTCTCAAAAAGAAGAACGGCAAAAACAAAAAATCTGAAAATAAAAAGGAGAATAAATAATCTATGAATAATTTACTTGCAGCAACCCTTGATGAAAATTTACAGGGAATCGTTACCAAATTGCAGTCGCTTATGGACAGCTTTTGGATTTACATCGTAATGGCACTCGCGGCGGTCGTCGTCATTTGGGGTGCTTACGTCGGTATCAAAATTGCTATCGCTCACAAGAACGAAGAGAAAATCAACGCCCGCGATATGGTTAAAAACCTTATCATCGGTATCGTAATTATTTTCGTAATCGCAATGGGCGCACCGCTTCTCATCAACGGACTTTCCGCTTGGGTAACTGCGTAATCGCATAGGGCGGATATTTTGCGCGGGGCGG
>ENA-UOOA01003131-UOOA01003131.1-human-gut-metagenome-genome-assembly--contig:-P61old-NODE-3131-length-21308-cov-11.098104_pt1 | contig 21308 bp, 19 predicted proteins | sample MGYA00242467_ERZ724014 | MGnify/ENA metagenome assembly ERZ724014 | reverse complement strand
ACGGGACGCTGAAATCGAGCACGCAGCCGTGAAAGACCGACACCACGGCATAGGGACGGCCTGCGGCCTGCGTGATGATCGGAAGCGTCGTGTCGAAAGTCGTCGCACCGCCGATCGACACGGCGGCCAGCGGCCCGCACCAGCGTGCGACGAGCGGCGCGGCCAACAAGGTGAAAATCTCGCGCATGACGTTGCACAACAAGGCGATAGTGGCCAGCTCGGGCCCCCGGAAATCGGCGATGAAGATGCTCGACAACGAATAATAACCGAAACCCGCGCCCACGGCCAGCGAATCGGTCAGCGACCATTCGGCGAGCAGCGGAGCCGCCAAAGCGGCCCCGGCCAGCGTCCCGACGGCTGTGGCGACGGGCAGCAGTGCCAGCCGCGGATCGAGCCTCCGAACCCGTCCGGCCAGCGTGCGGTCGTTGCCCAGCGTGATCCCCACGCAGAACATCAGCGCATAGAGCACGTAGGCGCTGACCCGCGATCCGGCCAGGTCGAACGGCGCGAAAAGTCCCACGACACATCCCGCCACGAAGAAGGCGACGATCACGAGACTGCCGCAAAGGGCCGCCCATGCGGAGACCGGGACATCTGCGGCGGCCTCCCCGTCGTCGGCAGGCACGGCGCGTCCGCGAATCCGCCGCCACAACAGCCACGCGGCGAAGATGCTCCCCGCGACGGAGAGGGCGAAGATCGCCAGCGCCGCCCCTCCGAGTGTCGCCAGCGAACCCACGACCGCAGGGTCGGAGCCCACCTCGACCCCCAGCAGGAACAACAAGGCCCAGATGATGACGGTGATGAGGCGCGGTACGAAAGCGAGGCGCCGGCCGATAAGCAGGCGCCCCGTTGCAATGCCTCCGATGATGACGGCAAAGATTACGAGCATTCCGGTCACTCCTTTTTCGCCGTGAGTTTTTCGATCTGCCGCTCGGCCTCGGCTTCGAGGTTCGCGGCCTGCTTCTCGGCCTCGGAGACCAGTTTGTCCCCAGCCTTTTCGGCGGCGAGCTTGGCCAGAGCGCCCTTCTTCGAAGCCTCCTCGACGAGTTTCGCCCGCTGGCTCTCGGCCGCCTCGACGAGCTTCTCCCCGGTCCGCTTCGCCTCCGCACGCAGGTTCTCGGCCTGTTTCTGAATCTCCTCGGAGAGCGACTCGCTGCCGGTAAGCTTCTGAATCTGCTCATCGACGATATTCTTCACGGCCTCTTCGGCAGCCTCCTTCACGCCGAGCGTGATCTTGGGCGACGAGAAGGTGCCGCCGATGCCCACGCCGATAGATTGCAGCGTCTTGCCGCCCGGAATGGCCACCTTGGCCGTATAGTCGATGGTCTGATCGAGCCCCGTGGAGCCCGAAAGGTTGATGCCGACGCTGCCCAGTTTCAGGTCGAAAGGCTGCGTGGTGATGCGGCCGTCCCGGATGGCGAAACGGATCGTGACATCCTTGGCTTCGATCTTCCGCAGGTCGTCGTTGTTCAGCGCCTTGGCCAGCGCGTCGAACGCCTCGATATTCTGCACATGGATATTGGCCGACCTGATCTCGCCCGTGGCGGTGAGGGTTTGCAGGTCGGGCGACATCTGAGAGTCGAGCGACGTGCGCATGTCGAGCGCCAGCGAATAATCGCCGCCGGTCTTGGCGAAGATCGGCACGAGTTTCTGCACCATCTCCAGCTCCTCGAAAGTCTTCTGGAACGAGGCGCCCGCAATGTCGGCATTGAGTTTCAGCGCGGGTTTCGCCGGATCGGCCGCCGTCGAGTAGCTGCCCGAAGCGGTGGCCTTGCCGCCGAAGACGCCCAGCCCCAGCCGGTCGAGCGACAGCACGCCGCCGGCAACGCTCATCTCGCCCGAAATGTCGCTGACCGTCATTTTCCCGAAGAGCACTTTGCGCAGATCGGTGTTGAGCGAGAGATTCAGGTTGCGCGGCACCTCGACGGCCTGCATCGGCTCGGCGGCAACCGCTTCACCTTCAGCCGGCTCGGACGACGCGGGCATGGCTTCCATGATCTCGTTCAGGTCGAGCAGTTCGGACTTCACGTAGAGGCGTCCCGAAAGCATGTCGCCCCGCAGCAGATAGCCGATGTAACCCGTCAGCTGGCCGTTGGCCGCGAGGTCGCTCTTGCCGACCGTCACCCCGAATTCGCCGAGGGTCATCGCGGCGGGCGTGATGGTAGCCGCGGCGCGGCGGATGTACACCGCCGGCAGACTCGGAAGCGTCAGCCCCAGCTCCTCGACGGTGAAGGTGCCCTGCGCACCGAGTTTTTCGTAGCGGTTTTTCTCAATGTCGGACATGCGGCCCGAGACTTTGAGATCCGCGGTGATTTGGCCGCCCAGCTCGACGCCCTTCTCCAACGGGTAGACCTCCTTCACGGCCCCCAGATCGACACGCCCGGCAGCCGTGGCGCGGAATACGGGATCGCTGACGAGATTCGTGGCGTAGAAGGTCGCCGAAACGGAGTTCCCGGCCATCTTAAGGCCGAATTTCGAAAGATCGACGACCGTTTTGTCCATCACGCCCCCGGGATTCGCCACCTTGGCGGCGATGTTGATGCCGGTCACGGCTTTCGGGAGCGAGGAGTACTGGAAGCTGCCGTCGCGGACCTCGGTTTTCAGTTCAAAGGCCGGAAGCGCCGAACCGCGCATCTCGCCCTTGGCCCAAAGCGCCATCGAGAGCTCGCCGCCCGCCGTAAGGTTTTTGAACTCCCGGGTGTAGAACGCCGGAATGAGCGACAGCACGTCTTTGAACTGCACCTTGTCGCAGCCGGCCGTGAGGTCCATGACCACGGCATCGTCGCCCAGCTCGACCCAGCCGTCGAGCCCCACCGAAATGGCGTTCAGCCGCAGCGTGTTGCGCGAGAAGGTGAAGCGGTTGTTCGCCAGATCGGCGTCGATCACCGCGACGAGTTCCGCCTCGGCGCCGCTCAGCAGCGGAATGCCGCCCGAGACGAAGCGCATCTCCTGCGCCGTGAGCCGCAGATCGAGGTCGGTGCGGTCGGCCGACATGTTGCCCCGGAGCCGCAGCGAAAGGGGCGCGGTCGAGAAACGCATGTTCGTCGAATCGTCCTCGTAGCGGATCGCAGCGTCCGAAATCCGGAAATCGCGCACCGACATCCGGAACGACGAGGGTTCGGACGACTCTTCGGCGGGAGTCTCCTCCGCGGCTTCGTCCGAAGGCTTCATCACGTCCCAGTTGACGGCCCCGTCGGCCAGCTTGTGCGCATGCACGGCCGGCGACGAGAGGATCACCTTGGTCACCTCGAACCCGCTGTCGCCGAACAGCGACATCAGGTTGACGACCACCGAAATCCGCTGCGCGGCGACGATCGTGTCGCCCTCGAAGCGGTCCACGCCCACCAGCGTGAGCCCTTTCAAATCCAGCGAAGCGTTCGGGAAATGGCGCAGCAGGCTGATGTCGAGCTTCTCGAAATCGAGCTTCGCCGCGAGCATTTCATTGGCTTCGCGCTTCACGATGTCGGCGATCTTGCCCCGCAGCGCAAACGGCACGATCAGGGCGACCGCCAGAATAACGGCCACCACGATGGCCGCGATCTTCACGAACTTTTTCATTCCGCATCTGTTTTAATAGCAAAGACCGTCGTTGCGGCCTCTTCGAATCCCATTTTACGATAGAGCGCCCGCGCGGCCTCCCGCGCAGGGTTCGAGGTCAGCAGGACTTCGCCCGCCCCGACACCCGCCGCATGTTCCAGTGCGGCGGCCACGAGGGCCCGCCCCGCCCCCGGGCCGCGGACTTCGGCATCGACCACGACATCCTCGATCCACGCCTTGCGGCCCGACGGCACGTCGTACCACACGAGGGTGAGCAATCCCCGGACGCATCCTCCGGCCTCCGCGGCGAAGAGCGCCGCCGAAGGGGACGCCGCGATCTCCCGCAGCCGTGCGGCCGAGGGGGCGGCGAGCCGCGGCGAAAGCTGCGGCATGAGCCGCGCAAACGCATCGAGCAGCGGACCGGTGACTTCCCGCACCTGTTTCACACGAAGTTCCATATCCGCAAAGATAACCTTTTTTATGCGAAACGTTAGGGCGATCCGTGAAAAAAGCGTACTTTTGCCCGTCGCCGCCGCCGGGAACCGGCGTTCCGCGCCCGAACGGACGATGAGCCGCCGCGCAAAACAACGGTTTTGCATCCGGCCGTTTTTTTGTTACCTTTGTTTTTTGTAAAAACATTCACACCATGCGCAAACTCGTAATCATTCCGACCTACAACGAAAAGGAAAACATATCGGCGATGATCGACAAGGTCTTCTCGCTGCCCGAACCGTTCGAAATGCTCGTCATCGACGACGGATCGCCCGACGGCACCGCCGCGATCGTCCGGGAACGCCAGAAGGAGTTCCCCGCGACGCTTCACCTGCTGGAACGCTCGGGCAAGCAGGGGCTCGGAACGGCCTACCTCACGGGATTCCGCTGGGGGCTGGAGCAGGGGTTCGACTACATCTGCGAGATGGACTGCGACTTTTCGCACAACCCCGACGATCTGGTGCGGCTGTACGAAGCGGCCGCCGAGGGCAACGACGTGGTGGTGGGTTCGCGCTACGTGCAGGGCGTCAACGTCGTCAACTGGCCGATGTCGCGCCTGCTGATGTCCTACTTCGCCTCGATGTACGTGCGCATCGTGACGCGCCTGCCGCTGCGCGACGCCACGGCGGGATTCGTCTGCTACTCGCGGCGGGCGCTGGAGACCATCGACCTCGACGCCATCCGGATGAAGGGCTACGGCTTCCAGATCGAGATGAAATACACGGCTTGGCGGCTCGGGATGAAGCTCAAAGAGGTGTCGATCATCTTCGTCGAACGCCGCGAGGGAGTGTCGAAAATGAGCGGCGGCATCTTCCGCGAAGCCTTCTTCGGCGTGCTGGGCCTCCCGTTCCGCAAAATCCGCAAACGCCGGTAAACGAACATGGAGCAGGGAATGCTGAACACACGGCCGGGGACGGAGGGTTCCGTCTGGCGGCGCATCGGAGCGTTTTTCCTCAACCCCCGCAACCTCTACGTCATCGGACTGCTACTGGTGCTGGCGCTCTCGGTTTCGGAGGTCACGCGCGGCAGACACAAAAACTTCATGATCTTCGCCGAATCGACGAAGCTCTTCTGGCAGCAGATCGCCCCCTACGGCGCCAACTGGCCGCCCGCGGGATTCCCCGTCCGGCTCGACTATTTCCTCTACGGGCCGCTTTTCAACATCCTCTTCGCACCGTTCGCCTACCTGCCCGCATGGCTGGGGCCGATCGCATGGAATGTCTTCAACTTCACGTTGTGGTTTGCGGCGATCTTCACCCTGCCCGGAAAGTTCACCCGCGAGGAGAAGTGCAAATCGTTCCTCTTCACGTTCCTGATTCTGGCCTGCACGCAGCTGTCGTTCCAGTACAACGTCGCCGTGGGCTACATGTTCCTGTTCGCCTACTCGCTGTTGGAACGCGACAAGGGATTCTGGGCCGTGCTGCTGATCATGGTTTCGGGATTCACGAAGATATACGGCATCTTCCAGCTGGCGATGCTGCTGTTCTATCCGCATTTCTGGCGCAACGTCGGTTATGCCGTGCTGATCGGCATCGCATGCCTGCTGGCTCCGGCCGTCAACATGCCGCTTGCGGAACTGCCGGATTACTACGGCCAATGGGTCGGCGCCCTGACAGAACACCCCGACACCCGGACATGGATGAACGTCTTCTACCTGCGTCCGCTCGGACTGCTGCCCTACCGGACGTACGTGCAGATCGGCGTACTGGCATTGCTGGCCGTCGGCGTGCTGGCGAACTGGCGCAGTTGGCGGCTGCCCTTCTTCCGGATCGCCTGCCTGGCCATCCTGATGGGCTACGTCATTCTGTTCAGCAATTCGAGCGAGGGGCACACCTACGTGATCATGCTGATCGGCTACCAGATGTGGTACTGGACGATGCGCCGGGGGGGGGGAAATCCGTCTTGCCGACAAGATCGCCTACTGGGCGACTTTCGTGATCGTGGTCGTGATGCCGGTGGACGTGCTGTGCCCGCCGAAGGTGATGCAGTTATTCTACGGATGGCAGCTTAACCTGTGGCTGCTGCTGGCCTTGTGGCTGCGGATGTGCTGGACGGCATTCATCCGCATTCCGGAGCCGATGAAGCGGGTCGAAGCCGCTTAAAACGTGAAGAAATAGTTCATAAAGAAGTTCCAGAACGTCACCACGCCCGTGGCGAAGAGTTTCGCCAGGTAGAAATTCAGCCGGAACCGGTTGTGCAGAAGGTAGATCGTGGCGTTGTTGATGACCAGCCCGATCGCCGCGATGCCCAGGAAACGCAAGTACTGGCCCGCGATGTCGGGATTTTCGTTGTGGAACGTCCAGACACGGTTCAGTATATAATTCGTGGTCGATGCGCAGAGGAATCCCAGCGAGTTGGCCACGTATTTGTTCAGCCGCAGGAACTCCTTGCAGAGATAGGTGACACCGAAATCGACGAAGACGCCCGAACCGCCGACCACGCAGAATTTTATAAATTGTTCTATCATAAGTTTCCGACCACTCTCGTCGGGACAGCTTTTCCGTTAAACCAATTCGTATATCCTTCGCGGCGCAGGGCGAACCCCACGTCGAATCGCTCCCCGGCCAGCTGCGGCGGCACGGTGAAGGTCACCTCCCGGGTCAGCTCGTCGTCCGCCGGGATCTTGAAATGCGCTTCGATCGGGAACTCCTCGACCCGGAAACGCCCGTGTTTCCACAGCATCGTCAGCTGCAAGCCCTTTTCACCGACCGCAATGACGTAGGGATAGGGATTCGTGATCGTCAGTTCCAGATGCAGTTCCTCGCCCGCGGCCACCTCCTCAGGCAACCCCGCGACGACTATGTCCACCAGCCGCACCGGATGGAAACTCCGGTCTACGAACCACGTGAACCGCCGGCCGTTGGCCATCGTGAGGCTCCGGACCTCCCGGGTCGTGTCGGTCATATCGGCCGGACACTCGACGAGCACCTCGCGCCCCGTGAAGCGGGAGTCGTCGTCCCGGAACTGCCACTGATGCGTGCGGTAGCGGATATTGGGCTGGCAATAAGCCTCGCCGCCGGTATAGAAAGCATATTTGGCCGCCACGGCATAGCCCTGCCGGAAGATCACCGGACGGCCGTCGGCCGCTTCGGCGATGGCGCCGTAGCTCGCGCGGTTGTCGAACACCTCGAAGCGGACGCCCAGCGGATTGAAGATCATCTCGATACGTACCAGCGCGACCAGCGCAATGGTCACGCCGCCCGCCCGCATCACGTAACGCCGCGTGCGGGGATGGCGCCGCGCATAGTCGAACAGCACGTAAACGAGTCCGAAACAGGAGACGATCACCCATTGGGGCTGCACGTATCCCCGCAGGGACGAGAGCAGGAAGAAGCCGATGAAGGCCACGGGCAGCAGTTTCAGGGCCCGTCCGACCGTCGTCTGCGGCTTCACCTTCCGCCACGCCTGCACGTACAGCGGCACGAAGAAGGGGTTGAAGACGACCAGCATGTTGCCCAGAAACTCGACGACGTAGCCGGGTTTGAAGACCGAGTTGCGGCCCGAGAGGTGATAGGCGAACGACGCCCAGTCGTGGTCGTACTGCCACACGAGGTGCGGCACGAGCAGCAGCAGGGCCACGGCCCCGCTCAGGTATAGCGACGGACGCAGTAATTGGCGGGGGGGGGCTGCCGCCAGCGCGAAAAGGACCACCAGCGCCCCGTGGTACTTGCTGTAAGCCATCAGCGCCATAGCGACGCCCATCCACAGCCATGCCATGCGGCGGCCTTCGGTGAATCGCTTGAACGTCAGCAGGAACAGCGCCGCGGTGAGCATCAGCGGACCGTCGGGCACGGCAATGAAGCCGTAGAGCTGGAGCATCAGCGTCGAAGCCGAAACGACCGTGAACAGCGCGGCGTCCCTGCGGTCGGCGTCCGCGGGACGGACGAGGCGCCACAGTATCCAAAGGTAGAGGGGCTGGAGCACGGTGAAAAAGAACCGCACGCCCAGTTCGCCGCCGAAGAGGCGTTCCCCGGCCCAGACCAGCAGGGCCGTCACGGGCGGATGGTCGAAATAGCCCCATGCGAGCCGTTCGGCGAACATGTGGTAATAGGCTTCGTCGTTGGCGAGTTCCGTCAGGCCGGCCTGCAAGAGGTTGCACGCCCACCACACGGCAAGCCACAAGAGCACCAGCCGGTCGGCATCCAGCGAGGCGTATGTCTTTTTGAAAGATGCTTTCATTCCAGCGGACAAAGGTATAAAAAAACCGGGCAGGAGCAAAACCGAATCGCAGCCGGCCGGCAAAACTTTCCGCCCCGCCGACAGAAAAAATTCCCGGAATCGTTGCAAATCGGAAAAACGATCGTATATTTGCGACTGACAAAATTGTTAGATCAAATTGTTAACACAGCGCGACGCCATGACCAAACCGGCCAAGAACAAGGAGCAGACGATTCTGGAAGCCGCCGAACGGGAATTCCTCAACAAGGGGTTCGCAGGAGCGCGGACGACCTCGATCGCCGAGGCGGCGGGTGTGACGCACGCCATGCTGCACTACTATTTCCGGACCAAGGAACAACTTTTCGAACGCATCCTCGACGAGAAGATGCGCCTGATGAGCCAATCGGTGCTGACCGCCTTCGGACAACCGGGGCTCCCGCTGGCGGAACGCCTGCGAAACGGGGTCGAACGCCATTTCGACTTCATCGCGGCCAACCCCGACCTGCCGCGCTTCATCGTCAACGAGGTCTTCTCGCGGCCCGAGCGCTACGAGACGATGCGCACGCGCATCCGGGAGATCGCAGAGGTCCTGATGCACGACATCCAGCAGGAGCTGGACGCATCGGCGGACCGCGGCGAGACGGACCGGATCGACGTGCGGATGCTGATGCTCGACATCATCTCGCTCAACGTCTTTCCGTTCATCGCCTTTCCGGTCGTCGAGCCCATCCTCGGAGACCTCTCCGGCGACCGGAGCCGCTTCTTCGAACTGCGCAGGAGCGAAAACGTGGAAATCATCCTGCGCCGACTCAAAAAATCGTAGCCCATGAAACGAATCGCCCTTCTGTGCGGATGCCTGCTGGCCGGACTTTCGGCCGGCGCACAAGTGACGCTCGACGAGTGCCGCCGGCTGGCCCGCGAGCACTACCCCGAAATCCGGCAATACGACCTCGTGCGCCGAACCGAGGAATACACCCTGTCGAACGCCCGCCGGGCATGGCTGCCGCAGCTCTCGTTCGCGGCGCAGGCCACCTGGCAGACCGAAGTCCCCTCGTTCCCGAACGCCCTCGCGGGCATGCTCGCCCAGCAGGGAATCGATATGCCGGGGATGAACAAAGACCAATACAAAGCAGCCCTGGAACTGAACCAGACCCTCTGGGACGGCGGCAAGTCGGAGGCCGACAAACGCATCGCCCGGGCCGAGGCCGCCGAACAGGCGCGCTCGGCGGACGTGGACCTCTATGCGCTGCAAGGACGTGTGGACAACCTCTTCTTCGGCATCCTGCTCCTCGACGAGCGGATCGCGCAGACCCAGCTGACGCTCGACCTGCTGCGCAGCAACCTCGAAAAGGTCCGGGCCCTGCAACGGAACGGCGTGGCGATGCAGAGCGACGCCGACGCCGTGGAAGCCGAACTGCTGACCGTGAACCAGCAGCTGACACAGGTCGCGGCCTCGCGCGACAGCTACCGCCGGATGCTGGAGATCTTCACCGGCCGTCCGCTGGGCGGCGAGCAGCTGGAGCGTCCCGACGCCTCGGAGCCCCGCTCGATGGAGTCGTCACGCCCCGAACTGGCACTGTTCGACGCCACGGCCGACAAACTCACAGCGCAGGAACGGCTGGTCAAAGCGGCGACCCGCCCGCACTTCGGACTCTTCGCGCAGGGGTATTACGGCTATCCGGGGATGGACTATTTCCAAAGCATGATGTCGCCGGACTGGTCGTGGAACGCGATGGCGGGCGTGAAGATGTCGTGGAATTTCGGGGCCTATTACACCCGGAAAAATTCGCTCGCCAAACTGCGCACGGCCAAAGAACAGGTCGAAATGCAGCGGGAGATATTCCTTTTCAACACGCGGTTGCAGACGGCCGAGGAGAGCGGCGACATCGCCCGTCTGCGCAAAGCCCTCGCCGACGACGACCGCATCGTGGCCCTGCGCCGCTCGGTGCGCGAAGCCGCCGAGTCGAAGCTCCGCAACGGCGTGATCGACACCGACGATCTGTTGCGGAAGATCACCGACGAGGCGGCGGCCGCCACGGCGCGCTCGGCCCGCGAGATCGAACTTCTGAAAACCATCTATGAACTCAAACACACGATAAACCGATAAAAACAGAGCTCTTATGAAACGGATATTCATCTACTGCGCCCTGCCGCTCCTGACAGCCGCCTGCGGCCGCAGCGGGGATTTCGATGCCACGGGAACGTTCGAGGCTACGGAGGTGGTCGTGTCGGCCGAAGCCACGGGGCGCATCCTCCGGTTCGACGCCGAGGAGGGCGACGTGCTGGAAGTCGGCCGGCAGGTCGGCGCGATCGACACCGTGCAGCTCTACCTGCAAAAACTGCAACTGGAGCGCCAGCGGGCCTCGGTCGTCAGCAACCGCCCCGACATCGCCAAGCAGGCGGCATCGCTGCGCGAGCAGATCGCCAAGCAGCAGACCGAACGCCGCCGCGTCGAAAACCTCCTCCGGGACGGCGCCGCCACGACCAAGCAGCTGGACGACATCGACGCCCAGATCAAGGTGCTGAACGGACAGTTGGAGGCCCAGCTCTCGACGCTCCGCAACAACGCCGCGTCGATCGACGAAAACTCCTCGTCCATCGACCTGCAAATCGCCCGGATCGAGGACCAGCTGGCGAAGTGCCGCATCGCGTCGCCCGTCGCGGGGACGGTGCTGGCCAAATACAGCGAAGCCGGGGAACTGGCGTCGGTGGGACGTCCGCTGATGAAGGTCGCCGACCTCGACCGCATCTACCTGCGGGCCTACTTCACCTCGGACCAGCTGGCCGGGCTGAAACTCGGGCAGGAGGTGACCGTCACGGCCGACTTCGGCGGCGACAGCCGCATCGACTACCCGGGGCGCATCGTGTGGATCGCCTCGGAGAGCGAATTCACCCCCAAGACGATCCAGACGCGCGATTCGCGGGCCAACCTGGTCTATGCCGCGAAGATCGCAGTCGAGAACGACGGACGGCTGAAAATCGGCCTTTACGGCGAAGTCAGACTCCGCAATTAAAAATGAAAAATCAAATGGCGGCTGCACGAAACGCAATAGAAACGAACGGTCTGACCAAGCATTACGGCGCGCTGACGGCGCTCGACAGCGTGACATTCGAAGTCGCGCGGGGCGAGCTGTTCGGACTGATCGGTCCCGACGGCGCGGGCAAAACCACGCTGTTCCGCCTGCTCACGACGCTGATAAACCCCGACGGAGGCACGGCGTCGGTCGATGGCTGCGACATCGTGCGGGAGTACCGCGAAATCCGCAGGCGGGTGGGTTACATGCCCGGGAGGTTCTCGCTCTACCCCGACCTCTCGGTCGAGGAGAACCTCGACTTCTTCGCCGCGCTGTTCGGCGTCGATGCCGCGGCCAACCGCGACCTGATCGCCCCGATCTACCGACAGATCGAACCCTTCCGCACGCGCCGCGCCGGGAAACTCTCGGGCGGCATGAAACAGAAGCTGGCGCTGTGCTGCGCGCTGATCCACCGTCCCTCGGTGCTGCTGCTCGACGAACCCACGACGGGGGTCGATGCCGTGTCGCGCAACGAATTCTGGGACATGCTCTCCGAGCTGAAGTCGAAAGGCATCTCGATGCTCGTCTCGACGCCCTACATGGACGAGGCGCGCCGCTGCGACCGTATCGCGCTCTGCAACGAAGGGAAGATCCTCGGCATCGACACCCCGCAGGGGATCGTCGGACGGTTCGACGGACCGCTCTACGCCCTCTCGGGCCGGGACATGTACGGCCTGCTGCTGGCGGCCCGCCATTCGGCGGGGGTCCGCGAATGCTACCCTTTCGGCGAGGCGCACCACCTGATCCCCGCCGACGGGTTCGATGCTGCGGCGTTCGCCCGCGAGCTGGCCGGGCAGGGCTTCCCCGACGCCGTGATCCGCCCCGCCGAAGCGGGAATAGAAGACGTATTCATCAAACTGATGCACCATGAACCATGACCCGATCATATCCGTCCGGGAGCTGAGCAAGCGATTCGGCGACTTCGTGGCCGTCGATCGCATCACCTTCGACGTGGCCCGCGGGGAGATCTTCGGATTCCTCGGGGCCAACGGCGCCGGGAAGACCACGGCGATGCGGATGCTCTGCGGGCTGAGCTATCCCACGTCGGGAAGCGGCACCGTCGCCGGATTCGACGTGATGCGCCAGGGCGAGCAGATCAAACGCCGCATCGGCTACATGAGCCAGCGGTTTTCGCTCTACGACGATCTGACCGTGCTCGAAAACATCCGCCTCTATGCGGGAATCTACGGACTGAGACGCCGCGAAATGCTGCGGCGCGCCGTGACGCTGCTCGACCGGTTGCAGTTCCGCCGCGAAGCCGGCACGTTGGTAGGCTCCCTGCCGTTGGGATGGAAACAGAAGCTGGCCTTTTCGGTGGCGACGCTCCACCGGCCCGAAGTGGTGTTCCTCGACGAGCCGACGGGAGGCGTCGATCCCGTGACGCGCCGCCAGTTCTGGGAGCTGATCTACGAAGCCGCCGCCGGAGGCACCACCGTCTTCGTCACGACGCACTACATGGACGAGGCCGAATACTGCTCGCGCGTGTCGATCATGGTCGATGGACAGGTGCGGGCGCTGGGCGCCCCGGCCGAACTGAAAAGACAATTCGCCGCAGGGTCGATGGACGAGGTGTTCCGCACGCTGGCCCGCGGCGCCAAACGGACCGAATAATATGGGTGGGTTCCTGTCATTCGTCAAAAAAGAGGCGCTCCACATCGTGCGCGACCCGCGGACGATGCTGATCGTGCTGCTGATGCCCGTGGTGCAGGTGCTGCTGTTCGGCTTCGCCATGAACACCGAGGTCACCGACATCGAAGTGGCCGTGGTGGCCCCGCATCCGACCGAGGCCGTCCGCCGGGCCGTCGAGCGGATCGCGGCCAACCCCTATTTCACGTTCCGGGGCTGCATTGCGGCAACGGAGATCGACCGGACGCTGCGCCGGGGCGACGCCGACGCCGTGGTGGTCTTCGCCGAAGACTACGACCGGCGGACGGAGGCGCTGAAACAGGGCCTCGCGGCGGAACCGGCCGTGCAGCTGGTCTTCGACGCCTCGAACACCAACACGGCGTCGGCCGGAGCGGGCTATCTGACCAGCGTCCTGCTGTCCGGCGCACCGGGCGTGTCAGCCGCCGGGACCCGTCTGCTGTTCAACCCGCAGATGAAGAGTTCGTACAACTTCGTGCCGGGCATCATGGGCATGATCTTCATCCTGATCTGCGCCATGATGACCTCGGTGTCGATCGTCCGCGAAAAGGAGACCGGAACGATGGAAGTGCTGCTCGTGTCGCCCGTGCGGCCGCTGAAGGTCGTGCTGGCCAAGATGATCCCCTACTTCGCGCTCTCGTGCTTCAACCTCGCGTCGATCCTGCTGCTGGCGCGGTTCGTTCTCGACGTGCCTCTGTCGGGCAACCTCGGGGCGATCATCGGAGTGTCGATGCTCTACCTCGCCCTCTCGCTCGCCTTCGGGCTGCTGATCTCCACCTTCGCCGACCGGCAGGCCACGGCCCTGATCATCTCGGGCATGCTGATCCTGCTCCCGATCATCATGTTCTCGGGGCTGGCGTTCCCGATCGAGAACATGCCGAAGGTGTTGCAGCCGATCTCCTGCATCATCCCGACCCGCTGGTACATCGACGCCGTGCGGAAGCTGATGATCGAGGGACTGCCGTTCGGAGGCGTGCTGCGGGAGTTCTCGATCCTCGCGGCGATGACCGCCCTGCTGATCGCCGCGGCGCTCCGGAAGTTCAACGACAAACTCGAATAACGACCGACCGCGCGAAACGCATGCCATCACCCTCCCGAGGGCCGTTCAAGAAACGGCTTTTAGAAAATAGAAGCGCAAAATCGGGGCTTGGTCCCGATGGCTCTTAGCCGGGTGACGCCGCAGGCGGCAAAGGCAGCGGCCGAAAGCGGCAGACACAGTAAACAGCTATAATTACCTGACAATGCGTACCCTTTTTTACCTGTTGGACAAGGAATGGCGGCAGTTCCTCCGCAACCCGTTTCTGCCGAAGATGGCCGTGATGTTCCCGCTGATGGTGATGCTCGTCATCCCGTGGGTGACGACGATGGACGTGCGCCACGTCAACGTCGCGGTGATCGACGGCGACCGCTCGCCCGCATCGCGGAGGCTGATCCAGAAGATCGGCGCCTCGGACTATTTCACCCTCCGGAGTATCCCGGAACGCTACGACGATGCGCTCGAAGCCCTCGAAGCGGGCGATGCGGATGTCATCGTCGGGATTCCCGCCGATTTCGAACGCTCGCTGGCCTCCGGGAAGCCCGAACGGATCGACATCGCGGCCAACGGCGTGAACGCCGTGAAGGGCAGCCTCGGAATGCAGTATCTCGTGCAAACCGTCACGCAGACCCTCGCGGAACTGCGCAGCGAGCAGGGACAGCCGCCGGCCGCCGATCCCGTCGTCGTCGAGAACCGCTACAACCCGACGCTCGACTACCGCCACTACATGATCCCGGCGCTGATGATCATGCTGCTGGTGATGCTCTGCGGCTTCCTGCCGGCGCTGAACCTCGTAAGCGAGAAGGAGACCGGAACCATCGAGCAAATCAACGTCACGCCCGTCAGCCGGCTGACCTTCACGCTGGCCAAGCTGATCCCCTACTGGGTGATCGGAACGGCCGTGCTGGGTGCGGCCATGCTGCTGGCATGGATCGTCTACGGGCTGGCTCCGGCCGGAAGCATCGGAACCATCTTCCTGGCCGCGGGGCTCTTCGTCCTCACCATGTCGGGGCTCGGCGTGGCGATCGCCAACCGTTCGGAAACCATGCAGCAGACGATGTTCGTGATGTTCTTCTTCGTGATGATCTTCATCCTGATGAGCGGCCTGATCACCCCCGTCGAGTCGATGCCCGCATGGGCGCAGTGGATCACCCGCCTGCTGCCGCCCCGCTACTTCGTCGAGATCATGCGCGCCGTCTACCTCAAAGGCTCGCTGATCGGCGACCTGTGGTCCGACTACGTCCTGCTGGCCGTCTTCGCCGCCGCCTTCAACACGCTCGCCGCCGCGACCTACCGCAAACGGGCATAACACTTAAAAAAAACATACGACCATGAACCGAGAAGAGATGCTGAAAGCCGCCTGCGGGCTTTTCCTGCACGAAGGTATCCGAAACCTGAGCCTCAACAAAATCGCCGACAGACTCGGCGTCACCCGGCACGACCTGCACGCCTGTTTCGGCGACAAGCGCGAACTGGCAGAACTGAGCGTCGAATACGGACTGCGACAACTCGACGAGACGCTGCAAGCCGCCGAGGCATCGTCGGCAAGCCCCGTCGAGGCGCTGATCCGCACGTCGGTCGCGGTCTGCGACGCCTTCGGGCAGATGAGCTGGATGTTCTCCGAGGACGCCCCCTCCTATCCCGCCGTGATCGACGCCATCGGCCAGAGCCGCCGGAAACTGCAAGAGCGGCAGCAGAGGCTATTCCTGCAAGGTGTCGGACAGGGCTACCTGCTCGGCGAGGTCTATTACGAAGTGTTCGAACAGCTCTTCTGGCAGAACGCCATGACCGAAAGCCGGTACCGCGAAGCCACCCTGCGGGTGCTCTTCACCGTAGTGCGCGGCTCCGCCACCGAGCGGGGCCGGCAGGAGGCGGAACGGGTCCGCGAAGCGATGGGCCTGACGGACTGACGCGCTGTCCGACGAACGGTCCGGGCGATGTCCGCCCGTCCCGAAAAACGCCGCCCGACCGATCGGGCGGCGTTTCGTATACGGCGGCGTTCGTCTATCGCACCGGAAACTCCGTAACACGCAGGGTCGTACAGCCGTAAGGAATCAGTTCGATCCACTCCGCTTCGGACGTCATGTACATCTGCTGCGAGGAAACGAAGGCGATCGGCCCCGCCGACCCGCCGTGCAGCGTCCAGTCGCCGATGCGGTGGGCCTGGGTACGGATTTTCACCGGAGAGCCGTCGGGCGTCCAGGGATAAGGCGCCATTTCTCCCGCATCCTCCACCACGAAGCTCTCCGCGACCTTCTCGGGCCGGACATTCGCTTTCGGGAGGCAGTAATTCCACGGGGAATCCGAGGTCACCTCGTAATAATACGGACCGTAGAGGGTCTGTTTCTCCGGTTCCATCGCGTGACGCTCCCACTTCTCGTTCATGCGCAGGGCGTAGACCAAAGCGGCCAGACCGCCGTCGCGGGTCGCATACCAGAGGTTCTGCACCAGTTTGGGCCACCCCTGATGGAGATTCGACGTACAGCTCGGATAACCCGTGTAGAGGCCGAAAACGATGTCGGTATCCTCATGGGGCGTCGAGAAGGGCCGCACCTTGCGCGTGACTTCCACCTGATTGACCTGCTGGTAATACTGCCGGGCGTCCTGCGCGTCGGTCGTCTGGGTCGGCAGGGCATTGTAGGCCACACGTTCGAGATAATCGCCCCACTCGCGGCCTCCCGTGATCTGGAGGATCTGCTCCAGCGAGAACATCATCTCGACCGCTGTGCACAGTTCGGAACCGAGCGTCGGATCGCCGAAACAGAGTTTCTCGTCGCCCGCCCAAAGCCCGGTCGGAAGCCCGATGGTATGGCGCATCTTCTCCACGGCACGGCCCACGGCCTCGATGTGGCGCGAATCGCCGCTCTGCTGCCAGTAAACCACCGGTTCCTTGAAACCCTGGCCGAGATCGACGCAATGGAGGCTGTACGGACGGCTCAGGTGGTCGCCGTGCAGGAAAACCCCCGTCCAGTCGAACGTCTGCTTATGGATCAGCTCGCCCAGTTCGAGCAGGAATTTCTCCCCCGTGAGGTTGTAGAGCCAATAGACCACCGCGAGGTTGTCGCCGCCGCGGACGCGCCCCCATTTGGTCCAGTTGTCGAGGGGCGTCCGGGGAAGCTGCGCCAGCTGGTAGCGGAAATAGCGGCCCATGAAATCCAAGACGCGCGGATCGCCCGTCGCCGAATGGTATTGCTGCAACACTTTGAGGACCACCATGCGGGGCCACCAGTCACGAGCCTTGTCGCGCTGCAATCCCGGTTCGGCCGGACGGTCGGTCACGGGTCCGAAATTGCCGTCGGCCGTCTGCGACGCCAGCGCCCATTCGATCCACGGCTGCACCTTGGCGATCAGCCGCCGGTCTTCGAGAATGTAGGCCAGCGGCAGCAGGCCGTCGATCCAGTAGGGACCGCGCTCCCACACGTCGCCGTCGCCTCCGAGCCAGCCGTTGCGCGGGCCCATGACCTGCGGGTAGAGCGAATCGAGGTGTCCGGTCATGCCGTCGTGCATCCGCACGAGCTGTTCGTTGAGCCAGCCCGCAGGCTTCACGGCGCCGATCGGCAGTTCGGCATAGGGCCGCGGCTGAAGCGGCGCCCGGTTGAATCGCGTGTCGGGCTGAGCGGATGCCGCCGCCGCAACCGCGAGACTGCACAAAGCAAGGATAAGTCGAATCGGTTTCATATTGGTTTTGAATCGGATTTTACACATGCGATTTCTTCGAAACGAACAGCGCGAGGATGAACGACAGCGCCGAAGCCGCGATCCAGAAGACGATCGCCGTATCGAAATCGTAGGTCGTGACACCGTCGGTGACCGTCTTGCCCGAATTGATCAGCCAGCCGCTGACGATGTCCTGCAACCCGGCGCCGACATAGCTGACCATTCCGACGATCCCCAACAGGGCGTTGACCGAGATGACCTGCGTGGCCGTGGCCAGCGAATATCCCTTGACCTCTTGCAGGAACAGCACGCCCCAGCCGTTAATGGCGTAGCGCGAGAGGGCGATGATCGCCGGGGGCGCGCCCATCGACTGCGACCACCCGTTGACGCCCCACATCTCGGCGAAGACGATGAAGAGCGTCATATTGCCGACCATGCCCCCGCCGTTGGCGAAGCCCAACGCCCCGACCAGCAGGTTGGCGACGGCCGAGACGCACAGTCCCGCGGCCATGAAACGCTTGATGTTGCTGTGGTCGGAGAGGAATCCGTTGACGAATTTGCCGATGGCGTAGGCGAACAGCAGCGCCGAGCCGATGATGCCCAGCTGCGTGGCGTCGAGAGCCCCGCTTTCGAGGATCGGCTTCTTGACCACATTGAGGCTCGTGCGGCAGACGTAATAGAGGCTGTAACCGACCGTGCCGGCGATGAAGCTCTGGAAACGCAGCTTCTTGTAGAGTTTCATGCGCGCCGCGTCGTCGCCCGTGAACGGTGCCGAAGGCGCGCTTTTGCGAAAGAAAGAGAGTATGCTCATTCGTTTGTTCGGGAATAGTTTCAGGTTACGGTGAATTTCACTCGGCGAAAGCCAGCTCGACCAGCACCGGGAAGTGGTCCGAAGGCGTGCGGGCGCGGAAGGGTTTCGCGCTGCCCCCGGGCTCTTCCGAACGGTAGGTGTCGGAGAGCAATCCCGAGTCGCGCAGCACGGCATAGCTCTCGCTCTGCTGGCCGTCGCAGCCGCAAGCGTGCTCCTCACGGCATGCAAAGACGAGAACGACGACGGCAACACGTCGAAGACGACCTACGAATTCTCGGTGAAAGCCGAGGACAACCCGATCGACGCCCCGGCCGACGGCAAGACTTACACCATTCTGGCCACCTCGACCAAGACGGCGCAGACCGGCACGAGCGCCGTGGCTTACGAGGTAGTTTCATCGCCCGAATGGGCTCCCGCCGAACTCGAACAGACGGCGCTGGTCATCACGGCCGCCAAGAACAGCTCGACCGAAGCCCGCGAACCGGGCAAAGTGGTCCTCAAACAGGACGAAAGCGACAAGACGCTCGAAATCACAGTCAACCAAGCCGGATTCTCCAATTCGAAGTCGCTCGAAGCCGCCTATTCGACCGACCGCTGCAAGGTGCTCCTGATCGAGCCGGCGATCACGGGCTTCGACCAGAATCCGGTCTACGAATGGACGGTGAAAGGCCCCGGCGACGCGGAGGCCGCCGAAGCCGGAACCGACAAGACGCTGTCGTTCATCCAACTGGAAACGGGCGACTACACGATTTCGCTGACAATCTCCGACGACAGCGGCATCACCGAGACCAAGAGCGCCACCGTCACCGTAACGACCGAGGCCACGGCCTATTCGCCCTGTATCTCGGAGGTATTCGAATACCGCCCGGCCCTCCTCAACGACAAAGGGCTGCGGTTCGGACCCAACGACACCTACACCTCCGCTCTTCAAAGCGTCAGCCAGGGACTCAGCGGCAAAGAGTATTCCGAATTGAATCAGGGAGTCAATCTGGGCTCGTTCGGCGGATTCATCGTATTCGGATTCGACCATACGGTGATGAACGTGAAAGGGCTGCGCGACTTCCGCATCGGCTCTCCGCTGAGCAAGACGGGCTACCCCGGCCAGGGCGTCGTCTATGTTTCGTTCGATGCAAACAACAACGGCAAAGCCGACGACGAGTGGTACGAAATCGCCGGCAGCGAATACGGCAAGACCAGCGAACGGCGCAATCTGAAAATAGTGTATACCCGTCCTGCCGATCTTGCCCCGACCGAGGCAACGGAAGGTTGGGCCGCCTATGCGATCAACGAATCGGAAACCGGAGCCTATTGTTATACCAAGGCCATGTGGGGAACAGTCGTTTCATACTGGCCCGAATGGTTGAAGGAGTCGGCCGAAGGTGCCGCGCTGACCTATACCGGCTGTACGATGCTGTCCCCTCTGGCCAAGGCTCCCGAAGATCCGAGCGGCTGGCCGACTGCAACCACCCGCTGGTACGACTACGGATATGCCTGCAACAGCGATCCCAAGGACGAAACCGGCTCGTCGTTCGACATCGACTGGGCCCGCGATAAGGATGGGAACAAAGTCAATCTGCCGGGCGTCGATTTCGTGAAAGTTCAGAACGCCACCTTGCAGGACCTGGGCTTCGGCTACGGCCCTTCATGCGTTCAGATCAACTGCGCCATCGACCTGCACCTGAAAGGGACAGAGATCGAAACGATCGCACAATAAGACCTTGACACGGCGGCGGGACCTTTTCAATCACGACGAACCATTGCAAACCTTTCTTCGCATGAAATCCCGCCGCCGTCTTTAACCGCACAGACTGCGGGCCGCCGGATATTTGGAGATTAGTTCACCGTTGTCTGCCATACAACGATTTACCTCCGGCGCCCGCAGTCTTTTTCATCTGTCCGTCCGCCGGCTCTCCACGCCTCCTCTATCGCATCGTGCAGTCCGGACGCCGCCGCGGCTCCGTCGCAGAACCGCCGGTCCCCATGCTCACAGATTGATCTGATTCCCCTCGGCGAAAAGCGAATCGAGAAGCCCACAGAGTTCCGACTCCAGCTCCTCTCCGTCGAGATCGCCGCATATGGTAAAGAATTTCCCCTGCGGGGTGCAATACTGCACCGTACTGACGACGGCACAGGATTCCGCACCGCAGATAATGACCGCATCGACATCGTCCTCGTGGCGCAGCATGGCGTTGTAAAACGCCAGCAGATACCGCGGGGCACTGATCGACGGAACCAACACCATCGTCCCCGAGGCATCGAATTTGTCGGGCGAATTTATCAGTTTCAGACCGTAGCGGTCTGCGATCCTCCCGGCCGTCGCCGCCGGAACTCCGTACAATACGATATTCATAACCATTCGATTGAAAAAAAGGCGCGGCGACTACTAATCTCTATGCAATGACTTGTTATGGCAGTAACGGGTCCTTGTTCGCCGCGCCTTTTTGGGTTTATCCGAAAATCAGTATCAAAAGTTGGGCCGCCAGCACCCGCAGGAACATCGACAACGGGTAGACCGTGGCATATCCCACCGAAGGGGCGTCGGAGGTGGTCTGTTCGGTCGAATAGGCCAGCGCCGGCGGATTGGTCGAGGCGCCCGAAAGCACGCCGATCAGCGTATAGTAGTTGAGTTTGTAGCGATAGCGTCCGAAAATGCCCGCCAGCAGCAGCGGCACGACCGTGATCACGGCGCCGTAGGCGATCCAGACATATCCGCCGGCGACGAGCGTCGGCACGAAATCCTCGCCCGCACCCAGCCCCACGCCCGCGAGGAAGAGCGAAATGCCCACTTCGCGCAGCATCAGATTGGCCGACATCGTCGTGTAGGTGATAAGCCGGTAATGCGGCCCGTAGCGGCCGATCAGGATGGCGACGATCAGCGGACCGCCGGCAAGGCCCAGTT
>ENA-UOOA01003125-UOOA01003125.1-human-gut-metagenome-genome-assembly--contig:-P61old-NODE-3125-length-21360-cov-7.248439_pt1 | contig 21360 bp, 17 predicted proteins | sample MGYA00242467_ERZ724014 | MGnify/ENA metagenome assembly ERZ724014 | reverse complement strand
TCCCTTTTGATGTTATCATCTGTCTGGTGAAATTGTACTATTGATACGCCTTACGGGAAAAATCGTTGTAGAAATCCCGTTAAAAATCGATAAGAATTAGGCTTGGAATCCTTTTATATGCAAAAAGAGAGTCGGATTTCACTTTCCAACTCTCTTTTTTTATGATTTTCGGCGGAAAGAGGGGGATTCGAACCCCCGAATCCCTTTAGAGGATTACACGCTTTCCAGGCGTGCCAGTTCAGCCACTCCTGCATCTTTCCAAATGCGGGACAAAGATAGAAATTATTTTTAATGAACGTGTATATTCGAGAGGATTTTTAATAGCAAATCGTTGTGGGTTGAAAATTAGGGGGGCGATGGATGAAATCAGATAAAGAACAGAAAAAAAATTACGGTGTTACTCCATTGATTTTCGGTTAACTTCCCGTTAACTTACTAGCGAGACACCTAAGAGTGTATATTGTAATATGGGTGAGTGTAATGATTAGACGCAAAAAGCGGCCCCACTCGGAGACCGCTATGTCAAGGAATCAAACTAAGATCACTTTTTTGGTGCGTGCTTCAGTGATCGATTGATTAAAAACATTAAATAATCGTAGTGTGCTTTTCGTATCAAGATTACTCACTCCTTGACCAAACAAATATAGTAATTTTTTATTATTCAACAATGCTAATCTCGTTTAGTAAATTTGAAGCCCTTGCGTATTTGTCTAGAATCCATAGGATAAAACGAATGTCGACACATACACATTTATTATATTTAGGGTTATAATAGAGGTCTCCAGCCATGGATTCCCAGTTGCCGTCATAGGCCAAACCGATTAATTCTCCCTTGGCATTGATCACCGGGCTACCGGAATTCCCTCCCGTGATGTCGAGATTTGTGGCGAATCCGGTATAAAGTTTGCCGTCTTTGTCGGCATAACGTCCCCAATCTCCTTTTTGGATGGCAGCCCAACAGTCCGGGTTCAAGTCAAATTCAGGGTCATTTTCCACGTATTTTTCTTTGTAGCCGTCGATAGAAGAACGGTAGTCGTAAATAACACCATCTTTGGGGGAGTAACCGCCAACTGTTCCGTAAGTGATTCGCATCGTTGAATTTGCGTCCGGAGGAAGCACGGTTCCCTTGTTCATCTCGACAAGAGCTTCCATGTAAAGTGTGCGTAAAGTTCCTATTTTTTGACTATTGTCTTTTAAATAATCACGTAACTCGTAGTTTTTCGTTTGTGCGGACTTCGTGATCAGATATGCCGGATCCTTGTCGATTGTTTTTTTATCAACGCCCTTGTCTAGCCAAGTAAACAAGCGGTCTTTTGTCGTTAGTATGGAATTTTTGTAAACGTAATCGGTCAATTTTTGGTAATCACCTTTGAATTTTTTTACTAGGTTACCGATCTCTTCCGGGAAGAATTTCGGGTCGATATTCTTCACGTACAACTCGATCATGGCAGTAAAGATTTTACGGTCAACCTGTTCGTCGTAATCCTTAAAATATTGTTCGCAGAAGTGTCTTAGGTTTTTGCATTGAGCACAATCTTTGTGTAGGACACAACATCCTTGTTTTTCCATGGTGCTTTCAAATCCTTTAAAGCGCATCGCCAAGCGGGTCAAGTCAGCCCCGTTTACGATAGCTTCCCGGTGATAGATGCCCGTGGCCATATAAGGGGCGGCGAATGCGTAACAAGCTCGAAGTTCCTCGATTAGGTTACCATATTTAGCTTTGCGTGTCGGATCAGCGTTGATCCATGCGGTTAGTTTTGCCTCCTCTGCTGTTTTGATACCAACAACATCATATTTCTTCGTGTACTCGCATTCGCCAATGGCATATTTCCAGTAGTTACTGTTCATGAAGTATTTGGAAGCGTATTGTATGTTGATCTTCTCATCGGCATTCATGGCTTCCCGTAGGATGGCTAGTTTCATGTCTCGAACCTTGATCATGGCGGGATTCGTGATATTAATTTTCTCGCTTACCCCGAAAGATGGTGTGTAACGGGCGGTTGATCCAGGGTAGCCTAAAACCATGGCATAATCACCTTCTTTAATCCCGGCTGTTGACACGGGTAGCACGTATTTCGGCGTGATCGGTTGATTATTGGGTGAGTATTTTGCAGGATTTCCATCCTTGTCACCATATACCCGGTACATGGCAAAATCTCCTTTGTGCTGTGGCCATGACCAGTTGTCCGTGTCTTTCCCGAATGCCCCGAAACAAGTGGGGGGAGCCGCTACAAGACGCACGTCCTCGTACACCTTATAGTAAAATAAGTAATATTTATTGCCGCGCAACATGGCCGCACATGAGGCTTCGAATCCTTTTTTTGCGTACTTTTTCTCGATCACGGAATTGGCTCTTCTGGATGTGTATGGGATGCTTCCGTCATCTTTCTCGAAATTCTTCAGTACTTCTCGGTATTCGTCCGTGACGTCGATCACCCGATCTAGAAACATGACTGTTTTACCCGGTATACGAATTTCTTCGCTTTGATTTTTTGACCAAAAACCATTTTTTAGGTAATCGTGTTCAAGACTACTCAACTTCTGGATGTCGTCGTAAGCACAATGGTGATTCGTGATCATCAAACCGTTTTTGGAGATCATGCTTCCCGTGCAGCTTCCGAAATCCAGGGCCACGATGGCATCCTTTAAGGAAGGAGTGGTTTCACTATATATTTCTTCTGCCGAGAGTTCAACTCCTTTGGCTTTCATTGCCTCGTAATTGGTTTGAGCCATAAGATGGATCAACCACATTCCTTCGTCTGCCTTTGCTGTAAACGTGCTACTTGCAATTAAGAGAGTAGCAATAATGCTTTTGATAAATGTTATTTTCTTCATCCCGTTATTTTTTTGGTAGTAATACGAATTCCATTTTATTTTTCTGTCCAAACACGGTTTTGGCGAACTTACGAATATCTGATGGAGTTAGGTTGCTCATCTTGTTTTCGTAATTCGTGAAATTGTCAATTCCGTGTAGGTAATAGTCTGATAAAGTTTCCTGCCAATAGGCATTGGTGGAAATGTTGGTCTTGTAAAGCTTGTTAAAATAGCGTTGAGCATTTTCCAGTTCGGAAGATGAAGGACCGTTTTTAACAAGATCGTCGATTTCTTTTTGGACAATTTCCAGCATCTCATCGGCCATGAAAGGAGCCGTATCGAAATTCACTTCTATTGCGATCTGGTTGGTCGGAACAGCCTCTTCCGTGGCGTTCACACTTACGCTGTATGCTCCCCCTTTCTCTTCGCGGATGGATTTCATGTACCTGTCCCGAAGGATATAGCAGAAAGCGGCCGAGAGGATTTTGTTGTCGGCGGAGTAAGGGAGTTTTGCCGTGTAAAGCACGCTGATTGAGGCTTTGTCGGTTGTCAACTCTTTCTCTATATGACGGATGATTGTTCCTTTGGCGTAACGCACGTGGTTATCTTTGTATTCCTGCTTTATTCCTGTTGTCGGTAGAGAGGCAATGTACGTCTCCACGAGCGGTTTTAATTTTTCCAGTTCAATGTCTCCCGTGAAAATGAACGTGAAGTCTCCGGCATTGGCAAAACGTTCTTGATATATTTGTTTTGTCTTTTCGAAGGTGATCGTGTTCGCTTTTTCAAGGGTCATACTTGTTTTCCTTGGATGCTGGTTGTATTTCACGCCTCGAATCTCTTGGCTGTATTCGGCTTTAGGGAGGCCCTTGCGATTATTTAGCGTGCTTTTTATTTTTTCGATTTGACGATTAAACTCTTGTTGATCAAAGTTCGGTTCCGTGACGTAAAGGTAGATCATTTGCATCAAGGTTTCTAGGTCACGTTTGGCTGCGTACCCGCTTAATGTTTCGTGATATTCCCTGATTTCCGGTGTAATGGAGATTACTTTGCCGACATTGATTTGTTTTAAATCACTCCGTGAGAAATTCTTCACTCCCATGAGTTGGCAGAAATTGTTGGCCATGAATCCATTGGCAAGTTCTTCTTCCGGTAGAGTAGAGGTTCCTCCTTGGCTGAATCCTTTGATGTCAACAATATCTTTTTTCGTCGGGTACGATTTTATGATGACCTTTGCACCGTTGGAAAGAGTCCATTCAATGGTGCCCATCGTGTCATTTTTCTTTTCTTCGAGGATGTGCCCGACTTGTGGTGTTTTCGTGATTAGCCGAGTGTCTTTCAGTGTCCGATGGATGTAAGGTGTGAGGTCTTGGTCCTTGGCGTTCCGAACGGTGGCGATTAACTCTTGCTCGTTGGGATAACTGATGTTTTCTCGCCGGGGCCCGAGTACCGTGATAAGTATGTTGTCATCAGAGAACATCTCTAGGGCAGTACGGTTCAGTTCCTCCAAAGTTAGATTTTGTAACGTAGAGATGGACATCTTTTCAAGAAAATCATTCGAAGGGATTGGAGCGCCCGTGGTGAAATGAGCCAAGCAAGCTTTCACCATATCTGCGCTTTTAAGGTCCTTTCTCTGTTTCATTTGGAGTTTAACGGATTTAAGCATATTGGCTTGCAGTTCATTGAATTCTTCCGGCGTGAATCCATGTTTTTTTATTCTTTCCACTTCGATGGCCAGTTCATTCAGGGCTTCATTGACTTTATTATCTTTCACGGCACCCATGATGAACACCATCTTTTTATCAGGCGTTAAATCCGTGTAATTAACTGATCCCTGACGAATATAGGGATTTCCTTGTGCTGCTTTGTTGATGATTCTCTTCTTGAATAATTCGGAAATAAAACTTCTTTCCAAATCGGTTTTGTAGGCCTTCACGGTTTGTCTTTCGCTGGGAGAAGGAAGGTCTAGCTTGTACATGAGTCTGACCACCATGGCACCTGCATCCGGATCAGTTGAGATACCGACAAGAGGCTCTTGATTGTCGGGAACCGAATACACTTCTTTTTGTACCGGATGCAGTGCTTTAGGTAGTGGTGATAGAATTGTCTTGATTTTACTCTCCATCATGTTCACGTCAAAATCACCGATCACGATCACGGCCTGCAAGTCGGGTCTGTACCATTTGTGATAAAAATCCAACAAAGTCTGACGTTTGAAGTTCATGATGATATTTATGTCCCCGATCACGTTGCGTTTTGCGTACTTCGAGTGGTTGTACATCACGGGATTCAGTTGTTCCGATAGTCGCGTACGGGGAATGTCCCGGGTTCTCCATTCTTCCCGGATGACCCCTCTTTCAGCCTCGATTTCAGCCGAATCACAGGTGATATAACTGGACCAGTCGTGAAGCATCAGCAACACGGTATCGATGATCGTTCCCCGAACTAAGGGAACTTCTGAGATATTGTATGCCGTTACGTTTCTGGACGTGAAGGCGTTCACGTTGGTTCCGAATCGTACGCCGATACTGGCAAGGTATTCCAACATGGTTTTCTTTGGGAAATGTTTTGTCCCGTTGAAAGCCATGTGTTCCAGGAAATGGGCTAAGCCGTTCTGGTTGTCCTCTTCTTGCATGGCCCCCACGTTGTGGACAATGTAGAACTCCCCCCTGTTTTTAGGATTCTCGGAATGACGGATGTAATAGGTCAGTCCGTTATCCAACTTCCCGATCCGTATATCGGGATCCATTGGGATTGTTTGGTCTGCACCGATGTCCTGAGCCACCAAGGGACTGATGGTCAAGGTGAATAATATGGTGTAGATAATGTATTTTATCATGGTGATTTACAAATTGTATGGATATAAGTCTTGCGGGGTAATCCATTTGGATTACTCTGGCAAGATGAAAGCATGGTAAAATTGTTTTGAGTTTCCCGTGAAGGAAGTGTCAAAATGGATTTTGACACTCCTTCTTGGAAACAAGTGTTTATTCGACGGTTTTACCCGGTGTTTTGAAGGTTAGAGTAGCATCAATTTCTTTGGTCGTCCCGTTCGTGTAATGGATTTCCCATTTCGGTGTTTGAAGGATTTCCCAGATTTTATCATCGTCCAGTACCTCTTTCACGTACGTGATCCGGATAACCGGTGTATCGCCGTTCAGTGCCGTGGCGAATTCCATCACTCCATCTTGGGTGGAAAGGAAACTTCCCAAATAGGGAACTTGACGCTGAACTAACGGTTTGTCCAATCCCGGGTAAGGCATTTCGTAAACAGCCGTGGCGGCATCTTCCCCGTATTTCTTCAAGGCGATTTGGAAACGTGATTTGGTTGCCGGGAACATCATTTCGAGGAATTCCTGACGACCGATCGTATCTACTTGATTCGAGATGTTTACCAGCTCGTAGTCACATTCGATTTTCTTGACCCCGCCGCCATGTACCGGCATTTCGAATTCACGGGTTTCGATAATACTTCTTAATTCTTTTTTGTCGATCGGTTTATTGATATCCATGAATAATTTCACTTTTACCGGGCAGTCATATTCGGTTTGGATTCCATAGAAGCCTTCTTTTTCACGAATAATATTTCCCAAGAAGGTTACGTCCATCTGGTCAAATAGTTTTTCAACGCCCAAAGTGATTATTTTTAATTGTTCCACTCCGGCAGGAGGTGTATTCAGTTTCCGTTTCACCGGGGTAAACATGGCGTTTTCTACTTTTTCTTTACTCGTTTCACTTGGGTCATAGTAAACCACGACAGCGAATCTATTCACGTAGGTCGTTACCCCGTAGACACCTGGAACGTTTTTCATCCGGGCAGCAAATGCCTTGGAGCTACCGAAACATTTCACGGTTCTCATTCCTTCACGTTCAAATGATTCGAGGTGTTCTAATTTTGCCGGATCTCCCCAACGTTCGTCAATAGTCGGCAATTCCCAATGGGTACCCATCCACAGCCCGACGAAGAAGAGAACAACGACTAGAATTGCGGGTAACCATCGGAATGCCGGTTTACGGTTTATCTGTAAAGCATTTTTATTACATGCTCCCATACATTCACCACATAAAGTACAGTCAATGTCTTTCACGACTTTCAAGTTTGCCACGTCAATTTGTTGCGGGCATTTTTTGCTACATAAACCGCAATGGGTACATTTTTCGTCATCTCGGGTAATGCGGAGTAATGGGAATACTTTACTCTCGTGGTAAACGATCTCAAAGATATAACCGATTACACAGCTTGCACCTAGTAACCAGTACCATTGCATCGGTAGTCCGAAATAACCTAGGATTAACGAGAGTATCAGTAGCCCCAGGAAGGTAAGTGTGAATTTGAATACGTTGCTTAATGCCCCGAGCGGACAGATATATTTACACCAGAACATATTGATAAACAAGTTACCCAGGAATAAGCAGGCGATAGAAATCACCGCCATCCATGCGGTAAGTTCGCCTTTGAATCCGGTTGCAATAGCGTAGTACGGGTCAAAGTTTTTACAAAATAGTTCACTGCTGGAAATTGTCATGTAGAATATCCAGAATAACAGGATGTACTTGATTGCTCTTAGGATTTTGTCAACAACTGAACCCGTGGTGATGTTGATGTTTATTTTCATCTTTTTGCGTAACACGGCCATCCATTCCGTTACCGTACCCAGGGGGCAGAGGTAGCCACAGAATAGTTTACTGAAAAGAATAACACCGATTGCCAAGGTTACTCCCATCATAATCTGCACGATCGACATGCTACATGCCAGCGTGTTTGAATTCAAGTAAGTTACGAGGGATTGTAGGCCCCCGAACGGACAATAGGCTTCAACGTTGGCAGGTTCTCCTCCGAAAAATACTTTCAGAATGAATCCGGCAATGACTGCAATTACACCCAGTTGCAGTACGTGTCTCCATAAATTTTTCTTAATCTTGCTCATTTCTTTTTGCTATATTTGTTATTTGTGATTCCCTAGAATGATAGTCCTATCGTGGCTTGTAAGGTTGTCCAGTCCTTACCGTCATACAGGCTGCTGGTGGACTTTTTATAATTGACATTACCGATAGCGTACAAGTTCATCCCTTTTTCCTTGTTGAGGAAATAGGTGTAGCGAACGTTTACTCCTCCGGCAATTTTATCCGACGTGATGTACTCGAATTCCTGTTCCAGTAAGTCTTTCCGTTGTGGGTATTCGTCAATATTCGGCAAGACCGTTTCGGCTTCCAGTTTCATTTTTAGCATTGTGCCTCCCCCAATCGTGTAAGCACCATTTATGCCGCAATCCAGCATTCCTTTTTTGAACAGGAAGTTTTTTTCGAGTGAAAGGTAACCTTCTGTGTTTCTCAATATTTGTTGGAATTTGGCAGGGTAGAGACGGTACACTCTTTCCGCGTAAAAGCCTTTAGCCCCAATTTGTGCGTTCCAGCAACTGTTGTATGCGGTGCGATTACGGAACAGGTTGTAATTTGCGTCGTAAACGATGGATTCGATGGAAGATTTATTTTTTTTCCCGAATTGTGTCCAAGTGCTGTTTTGGTTTATGATTTCTTTTTGTTGGATGTTCTCGTAGCCTAGCATGTTCGAAAAATCGGCTTGCAGGTTAATATAGTGACTGTATTTTTCTCCGCTGACATTGAAAGCCCCGGTGTAATTATACGCACGTTGTTTCATTTCTCCCCCGCGCTCTTTATTATAGTTGGCCTTGAAAACTTCCTGTTTCTTTTCTAACATGGAGAATTGGTTAAAGAAGCGGATTCGGCGGGAATGGAATTCCACTTGTGCGGCACCGCCCAAGGATTCATCCCGAATGTCCCGGATAATACTGGTGGTTGAATTTACTTGTTCCGACGTGTAGAACCACAACCCTTCAACGGAAAGGAGCTCCGGTGTCCGTCCTGTTCCAATTGTCCTGATGTCAATGTTTTCGGTTTCTTTCTGGTAAATGAAGTTCAGTCCCAAGTTCAGGTATTGGGAACGGTAAACCACTCCCGGGTACACTTTCAGGTTCATGTACGTGTTTTTGTTCCGGGCATCTTTTTTCTTGGCGTTACTAGCGGTTAAGTAATCGATTTTGGCTCCGATGCTCCAGCGTTTCCCGAGCATGTAGCCGATACCGCCTTCCAGGATGTAAGTCTCCATGGTCTGGCGTCCCGGCATACTGTCTGCAAAGAATATTGGGGAGCGGTACGGGTCGATAACATTACACCATCCCATTTTAAGACGATTCATGTAGTCAAAACTGAATTTCCCGTAGAAGAATACTTTATTCAATCTTCGGAAGGATTCTGTTTGTAGGTTTGTTTTATTGAACGCGTGAGGAGCATTTACATTTCTAAAACTACCTTTCCCATATTGAAAATCAAGTTCTACGATGGTGAAATCTTGATTCTCGTTGAATGTTAATCCGGCATAGTTTAAAGACTTTGTCCAGGGATTGTTGGCTTTGACCCGATCCATCCGGTAAAAAATCTTCTCGTTGTCTTGAGTTTGGGCATTTACTGCCGACATCCCGGCGATGAGTAGACCCAGACCAAGTGTATATATTTTTTTGAATTTCATAATCTTCATTTTTAGATACAGTTCGTCTATCTATTTTTTTAATGTGTTCGGAACTACTTCGAAATCCTCGCTGGAATTGTTGGAGTCCATGTATATGGTTCTGCCATCGACAACTTCGTCTACTTTTCGACAAACGGAATTACCTAAGTTACTCGTCGGGATATAGGTGAATCCGGCGTCAATGTTATTCGGAATTCGTTTGTTTGCTTTACTGGCACTTGTCACGCATTCAACACCATCAATTACCCAATCTTTATGGATCATCAAGTATTTTTGAGAGGCATTGGGTTTTACCGGATCCAGTTGAAGATTTTTGGAGTCTTCTGCATAGGCTTGTGCACTAATGGCTGCGGATGTCGGAATTTTGAAGATGATCATGGCCGGTCCGGTCAAACTGATGGTAAATGCCGTGCCGTTATTTCTCCAGATCATGTTTAAAGGTTCAACTCCCGGTGCGGGAACAGATGCAGCTGTTAACAGCGGATCCCAGAATGCAAAATCGGCTTTGGAAAGATCCACGGATTGTGAGGCAATATCCATGTGGTTGATGGCGTTGATTGCGATGATCGTCTCTTCTCCGGGTTGTAATGGGTAATCTGTACCTGTACCGGGGAATTGCCATGCCATCATAAATAGTGGAATTTCATCCCATAAACTTCCGTCCGGTTTGGTGAAGTTACTAGGACTGTTACTCGTGACTGGGTTTACGGTTCCGATGCAGAGACTGTCTAGGTAAGCGATTTCATCGGAATTATTGTAGATAGACATATAAGCGTCTTTTCCATAGTTTTTACCGTCATCTTTTTTACAAGAGGCGTAGTAAACCTCTTTGATGATTAACTGCTGTAATTTAGCATGAGTCAGGTTTATCGTGTAAGTTTCCCCATCTTTTGCGCTTTCACTTAATACGATTCGTTCCATTCTTCCGTTGAAAATGTCGATCGTGTTTTCTCCTCTTTCCCGGTGTTGGGCTACTGCTTCGTAGAAACCGTATTCCACGTTAAATGTTGCGATACCGGAGGCGTCACACTTGCTTGTGTAAGTAAGGCCGGAAGTTGTGCTGTATAGTTTCACGTCAATCCCTTCCGGGTTCATGCTTTCAAAACCTTCCGGCATATTCACCTTGATTAAGGTCTCGATACTCATTTTTTCTTCTTTCAAACATCCCGTGAAAAGGAATACGACCAGAAGTGTAAGTATATGATATGTTTTCATCTTTATTCCTTTTTTAATCCGTTAAAATTTCAGACTGATTTCGGCACCGAAACTAATGTCGCTGTTTACTCTAAAGTCAGAACCGCTGGATTGGTAATATCTCCAAGGTTTGGCATTGGTGAAGTTGTTTGCGTAGAAAGAAAGAGAGGCAAATTTCCCGATTTCTTTCGTCATACGCAGGTTCAACATGAAATACGGATCAAGGGAATCTTCCACGAAATAAGTGGACTTCCCGCTTTTGATCATGTGCTGGAATACCGGGTCGTTTGCTTCTGTTTCAGTGAACGGGTGAATAGTACCGTCTTGATCCATGTATGCTACCGGATTAATATACTTGTTATAGGTTTTGTCTTTTTCTACATTTCCTTCAATAATGTTGCCGTCGTCGTCTTTCATGTAAGCTAGGCATTGTCCCTGGTATTTCGATAAGGCTTTCGATTTATCCATCCACACGCATTGAGCACCTAACGTGAAAACAAGACGTAATTGAGGAATATGGGTCACTAAACGCAAGTTCGTGTTCAAGCGTTGATAAAGATTTCCATTTCCGACATTGGTACCACCCACGTATAACCCGACATAGGGATAAGGTTCATTGTTTATATATCGGGATTCATGAATCATTTTGAGGCTATTGTCGAATGTTTTTGTGTGGAAGAATGCCCCGTCTACGAGAATTGATGTCTTGATCACGTCGATCTTCCCGAAATCGAAGGAGTATTCTATCCCCCATTTATCGGTTTTGATTCCGTTATCTGGGCGTTGGAAAACTCCGAATGTTTTCAAGGTGCGGTAACCCACGGGAGTCCCGTTTTCCACGACTTCTCCGTTTACGTATTCCGGGTTGGTCAGGCTGGAACTGTAATTATATTCCCGGTATTGATAGGGAACGGCATAGCCGGCTTGGTTGTATCCATGGGTCAGTTCCTCTTTGAAGTAAGCTAAACTGGCATTAATATTTAGTACTTTGAAATCTACCCCGATTTCGAAATTGTTACTTTTGGGGATTTTCAAATGGTCATTGTCCGTTTCGAATACATTTGTGGTAATCACGGCTAATTTACGATCATTGGCGTCATCTTTGAATGAGAAACTGGCTTTGTCTATATAAGCCGGGTCCGGGTACAAGTAGGCCAGTGTCGGCATTTTATGTTGGATTCCCCATCCAACACGAATGCTTAGGCTTTCCCATCCTTTCTTGTTCCAGCGATTTTCTAATAATGTCACTCGGGCGTTAAAACGCGGGTCTACGATCACGTCAAAATCAGCTCCTTTCGTGTCAATCTTGGTGAATCGGCTTCCGGCAGAAAGTTCGATTGACCTTTTACCTATTTCGATTTTTACTTTGTCCTCGATGAAACCGCTGTATTCATTGATGTAGGGAATGTCTTTGAATGAACGGGGACGAATGTTTTGGATCGGCGGATTGTTCGGGTCGAAACTTTTTCCTTTTCCTTCATTTCCTTTTGTACTCCATTCACCTCCTAACATGAAGTTATTATAGAAAATTCCGTATTTTCCGGAGATGTTGGCCGTTAGTTTGGCTTGTGCGTAAACGGGCTTTCCCTCGATTTTCAGATCACTATAATATTCATAGGGAAGAAAACCGGCCACGTGTTCTCCGGATTCCATGGAATTTGTGGTCGCAGCCCCGACTGTTGTATGTTGTTCGTGGTCCCAGTTGTATTGTTTTCCGAGAGATCCGGCCACGGTGTATTTCAGGCTGGTTAACCAAGCTTTGTTTATCATCCAGTTCCCGTAGATATTCAAACTGATTTCCTGATTTTCAACTTTTGTCTTTTCTTCGGATTGCTTGTCCGGATCACTTTTTTGTTTGTCCAAAGTGGTTAGACCTTTAAGCTTAGCATTCAAACTAAAAGCTCTTCCTTGCGGATTGAACACGTTGGAATAACCGATTTGTGCGGTCAAACGGTTATAGGATTTTGCCGGGGTTCGAATGTCATTCTGTGATTGCACGTAATCGGCATCAATATTCAGAAATCCTTTATTTTCTCCCAATGCAAAACCTTTGCCTGCGTAAACCTGTTTGATTTTCGGGTCTGTCTTGAAACGTATCTCTAGGGGGGATTTCCCAGCCTTTGTCTTGACGATTACAGCTCCCGAGTTCAAGTCTCCGTATTCGGCAGAGGCGATACCCCGGATAACTTCGATCGACTCGATGTTATCCACGGCAATCTGGCGGGCATCGATTCCGGTTCCGGCCGAAGTGCTTATGCCTTGATTGGATAGAGCGGTAGAGGTCATTTGCATGTTTGCATCATTTGACATACGTGCCCCGTCCACGATCACGGCAGTCCCGAAAGCGTTGGTAGCATCTTTTCCCGTGACGTCCCGGATCGTCAGTTTCGAGATGTCGTTTAAGTTTGGATTAACGGTCAACGATCCGGGTAGTAATTGCATCACGTCCACGATACTGGAAGCCTGCACGTGTTCCAATGCCGCTTTTTTAATAGAGGAAGAACTGTTTAGCTTGTTTCCGGATGTTGCGGTCACGGTGACTTCTTTTAGTGCTAGGGTTTGTTCCTCTAATTTTAGAATGTATTTCTCGATATTTTTACTTAGATTAATTTTCATTTCATAATCTTTGTAACCAAGACAAGAAGCGGTTAGGGTATATTCACCTTTTTTTACGTTCTTGAAAGAAAATTTTCCGTTAATGTCAGAAGTGGTCCATAGATTTAAGTCCTTGATATTGACCACAACGAAGGGGAGTGTCTCACCGGATTTTGCATCTTGTCTAGTTCCGGATAGGCTGACCTTTTCAGATTGGGCAAAGAGGTCCATTTGCCCGATCAAAAAGATGACCGTGCTTAAAAAAAACAATTTTTTCAAACTCATAGTAAGATCTTGTAGGTTTAGCTGTTTTTAATTAAAAAGTCTGTCCTCAATACATTCAAGTTTAGTGTCGTTAATATTATACTTTCCTAGCCACTCCTGCATTGCCACTTGCCGATCGGTCTTGTGCATGTGGTGGTGTATACTGCCCACCAGAATGCCTAGTGCAATTCCTGCGGCAATGCTCATGCCTAGGTGTCTTTTGCGGATCACCGGACCGGCATCATCCACTTTATTTCGGGCCATCTTTTTCATGATCCCGTTATAAAAGTCCTCACGCACTTCCCTTACTTTGTCCTTTTCGATGATCTCTTCAACTTTCATGATTTTTCTCTCTTTGGTTATATGACAGACTTTATTATAAAAACTTGCGCTGGCAAGATACTTTTTTTCATTATTTCGTAATATTTTTTGTAGAATCTCTGTTTGTCTCTAGTGAATCGGATTCTATGTTCTTGTAATGGTGGAACTTATTACATCTTTTGCATTTTTCTTGATCCGTACATTTTTCTGCACATTCCGAACAATGTTTGTTAATCTCCAGTAAATCGATGAACATTTTTTCGAGTTTTTTCGATTGTTCCGGGGTGCATACCTTTTTTATATTGAGTAAATGTCGTGCTGTTTGTGTTTTCAGTGCTTTATGCAAGTGTCCCACGGACGTGGCAATTTTGTTCAGCTCTTCCGTGGATGGATTGGGTTTTGCCAGTTCGTTCAACATCTGATAACGTCTTTGGCAGAGTAGCTTTAATACGGTTTGGTGTCTTCTTAGGACATCTTTATCTAATTCGTTGATGAGTTTATATTGCTCATCCGTGAAATTCAGTTCTTCGCGTAAGAATTCGTTGGATATAGTGGAATCTTCATTCTTGTAGACTGTTTTGTCGGGAGTAAAACAAAAGAATACGAGGAGAGCCGTATTCAACATCAGCAGAATAATGTTCACCCAGTAAATCAAATATTTTTTATTCATCTTTTTCATGACAATGTCTTTTATTTCGTGTTGAATATTTTCTCAAGATTATTTTTTGCACGGAAAAGAAGTGATTCCACGGAGGAGAGAGAAGTCCCCATGATCTCTGCAATTTCCTTGTATGAAAGTTCTTCATACTTGTTTAGAATTAACGCCGTGCGTTGATTTTCGGGAAGTCGGTCAATAGCCCGGTGTAATAATTCCAGTTGCTCTTGTTCTTCCAATAATTGTTGTTGTGGCATTTCAGGCGATTGTGCCACCTCTTGTTGTTTCCATGATTCTATATCGACTTTTATGGCTCGTCCCCTGGGGGATTTGCAGTGATTAATAGACCTATTCACTGCTATCCGGTACAGCCACGTGGATAATTTACTTTCAAATCTAAACTTACCTAGAGATTCAAAGACTTGGATAAAAACGTCTTGGGCAATATCTTCCGCCTCATCCCGATCATGCACGAAAGCATGACAAGTATTGACAACCATCAACTGATAGTTGTCAACCAATAACTTAAAGGCTTTCTGATCACCTTTAAGTATCGCTTTTATCATCTCTTCCTCGCTCATACCAAGGTTTTATCACACTTCCCTTCCGGGAAATATCACTTAATCCATACAAGTAAAATGGTATTACAACATCTGTCGTGATATCATAAAACGTTCCTTTATTGATCTCAAATGTAGTAAAAATATTGAATGTTCAAAAAACAACGTTCATTTTTAATATCTACTGATTGTCAACAATCTGTATTAAAAGACTTGTGTTTAGATAATTATCCGGCCTCCTCTTTTTAATGTATCATTTATTGAACGTTTTTTAAAATAATAGAAAATGTTTAATTCCCGCACTGTGTAGAGCCTGTCTTGCGATTGTGTTATTTAACAGTCGATAGGTAAGTACGCTTGTTTGTTGGAACGAGAGGGGTGTTTGCCCGGATAAAATCAACCATTGCGTTTACAATGGAAATATCTGTATGTAGTCCTTTTCCCTTGTCAGGAAAGTCGTATTGAATGCTTACATAGTTATTGAGGGCGACTTTATAGGAGGCTTTCTCAACGAGTGGTCTATCGTTACGGTCTTTAAGAATGACGTCTGTTCCTTTTCCCTGTTGGTCTTGAATAATCGTGTAACTGCCGGGTGATACATACAAGTCTATCACGTGGCCATCTTGATTGAACCGATTTAGTATTAAAGCTTTTATGTCGCTTAAAGATAAGTCATGAAGGACGATATGGTTACCAAAAGGTTCTATGGAGAGAAGGGTTTCCAGCGTGATGTCTCCTTGGGGAAGTGCGGAAAGACGAATGCCCCCTTGGTTGTAGAAGGCGAAATCAGATACAGTTGAACGTAGCATTGCGTCAGTCACGATATTACCGATACTTTCTTGAGATTTAAACGGGAGGGAGCTAATCCCGATAACTTCTTTAAATTCGGGTTGCTCCATGAAATAGTTGACTTTTCGTGTTATGCAAGAATCGACCCGTGTAATTGTGTCAATCAGGCAGGATTGGTAAGAACGTTCGGTGAGCTTGCCCTTTGTGAATTTTAATATGGTCAGACCGGCGTATTGCAACTTGAGTCCTGTTTGTCCGATTATAACGTTATTTATCTCTTTCGAGGTTTCCAATAACGTGTGGGTATGGCCCCCGATAATTATGTCTAATTCTGGCATTTGTGTTGCTAGAATGGAATCCTTGTCCACTCCAAGGTGCGTGAGGCCAATTAGTACGTCACATTGGCGCTTGAGCGGTTTGTAATCTTCCACCTTATCGAGATAATGGTCAAAGGTAATATCTTTTAAACGTTCCGGGTTTGTACTTGGTATTTGGTCTGTCCCCGTTTGTACAAGACCAATGAAACCCAGCTTGATACCGTCCTTCTCGATTATATAATAAGGAGGAATACTGTCCAGTTCTCCCCGGGAGGAATTGATATTGGCGCAGATAATCGGGAAGGTTGCGTCGTTTATTCTGGCCCGAAGAATTTTTTGTCCGAAATCGAATTCGTGATTTCCTAATGTTCCGACCTCGTAGCCCAAGTCGTTCATTAGCGAAATGATGGGGAAGCCTTTTTCTTTCGCATGGTCCACATATGGGTTGCCAGTGAATCGATCTCCGGCATCTACCAGAATCACATTCGGGTGTTCCTCCTTGATGCGCTTCACGAATGTGGCCAGTTTGGAGAATTGTTCAATTCTCCCGTGTATGTCATTGGTGGATATGATCACGATCTCTTTTTCTTCGGTATTCTGGCAACCGGAGAGGAACATGATCCATAGCAAGGTCATGTACATTTGTAATTTGGAAAACACGGAAAGGGGTAGCATCAAATTCATATCATTGTATTTTCAGCGTACAAAGATAATTCAAAAGTGGAATTTTTAGTAGAAGAAATTTTTCAGAAAATCCGTAATATATTAAAGAATAAAAATAAACTTTTATTGTTCTTCATTCGTATAATTCTGGTGTGATTTTTGTGATAATAATGATATAAACCATTCGGATAAAGTTATGAAAGCAGCTTTGTTTTTTGAAGATAACCAGCTCTGCCATCTCGGTGAAAATATTGGAGAAAAGGCGATTAAAGTATCAACAATTACGACAGAAGATGATAAAGTCGTTTCTATAAAGAATAGTGAAGTGAAAAATCGGAATATGAATTATTTTATCCAGTGGTTAGTGGACTGTGGTATAAAAATGATTTATGTCTCCGGTATTGACGAGAAAGTAAAGCGATTCTTTGAACAGATGAAAATCATCGTGAACGTGAAGAACCAGTCTGATAAAACTCTTTTGTTGGCAGAAATTACTTCTCAAAAGTAATAAATTGGATTTTGCAGTTTATCCCGGGTCTCAAACCCGGGATAATTTTTTACTTCCTTCGATTACAATTATTTTTATTACTTTATCTTTGCACTGAGTAATTAAAAAAGCGGTATCTGATTGATACACAGAACAGAATTGAAGAGTGTGGATTTTTAGGTAACGATTTAGCGACATTCAGAATGCTCAGATCTGCCGTGATTTACCTCATGGTTTCAAACAACTCTTTTGTATTTGCAAAGATACATTTTTTATCCCGTACAGCCAAATCATTACCTGTTTTTTATGGATTTTGCCGTTACCTCGTTCTGAAAACGGCTTCCGGCTTGATGTGCGCAAGCCCATTTCAGAAACGGCACAAGCGAAGAAAAGCCCACGGCGACCACGATGTCAGCGAGTGACACCGCCATCGCCGTGGGCACTTCTTTTTATGTGCTTGTGCTGAACGGACAAGTCCGTTTTATCCATTTTCTTTTTCTCGTCTTCTATTGGCCGCCGAAAAGCCGCCGGATGCAGGACACGACAAGCGTGAATCTGCACCTGCGACTATTTCCGGCTGTCATGTCTTTCCTGTCCTCAAACCGTCTTGCCGTGCTTTTGCCAGACGGGGCAAGGGCAGGCAAGACCGTTTGAAGGACAAGTGCCGCCGGAAGAACACCTGCAAGCGCAAGCCATGCACGCATGACAATGACGCTTGCAGGACTTCTGTCACGGCGGCATGAAAGCGGGGCTTTCCACTCTGTCCGTTGCGCCGCGCTTTGAACCTTCCCCGTGGCGCGTTGCGTCATCCTCAACACTTCCTCCTTTTCCTTTCCGCCTCTCCAGCAAGTATGCCAATGTTCCCATGCCGCCATTCCAGACGGCATCCGTAGTCATTTTCGTTGCAGGGGCAAAGGTAAAGACGGGATTAGGAACACAAATTTTTTAGCCACAATCTCCACACTTCGCAGGCTCAGGTAGTATTCTGCCGAAAAAATTTGCTGAACCTACTCCCTAACCTTTGCATGGCCCCCGAAACGAAAACGACCGATGCGCGGTCGGAAGACGTCACAAGGGGACATCGGACATACGGAGAGGCGAAAAGAAAAAAGGACTCGAACCGACCCCCACCGAACAAGACAAGTAACAACAACTTAAAAATTGGAAGATATGAGAATGACATTGAACGACATCGGAAAGGCTTTGCGGAGAGTATTGTCCGCAATGGCGAGAGCGGCATGGGGCATCACCCTTTGCGCAGGAGGCTTGGCGGTAGGTGTCGCAGGGGAAATCCTGCTTGGCGTGTTGAACTTCATGTTCGGCATCCTCACCGCACTACTTTCAATAATGGTGATTATTTGGACATTCATTTGTTTATTAACCCTTTAATTCATACGGATATGGCGAAAAGAAACAGCAAGACGGCAGCGCAGCAATGCAGGTATTACGAGGTGGATAACATCTTCGAGTACATGGTGGAAACGTACATCAACGGCAATTTTACCTCTTTCCGTGAGTTGTACCATGAACTGAACAAGGAAGCGAGAAAGGACTTCATTGACTTTCTGCTAAGCGAGGTAGAGCCAATCTATTGGAGGGAGATTTTGAAAGAAACCATTTGACAACCCATCAAAAGAGAACTTTATGAGCAAGACAACGGAAAAGATACCCACATGGAGTTTGGGATACATCATCAACGGCGACATGACGGGATTGACGGACGAGGAAATCCGCATGATTGACGATTGGCAGAGCAGGTGGAACGTGCAGGTTGTCTCACCCATCACGGACGATGAAGGCAACGCACAGCCCTATTTCTCATGTTTCCCCCTTTTTGGACTTCCTGCCGAAGTGCAGGACTGCGATATACTTTACAAGAATAGCAACATCTAAAATCTGACGATATGAACGGAACAGACCATTTCAAGCGGACAATCCAAGCCTATTTGGACAACCGTGCAGCGGAGGACAAGCTGTTTTCGGCAAGTTACAACAAGCCTAACAAGAACATTGACGATTGCGTGACCTATATCCTTAACTGGGTGCAGAAAAGCGGCAGCAACGGCTTTACGGACGGTGAAATCTATTCACAAGCCGTCCACTACTACGATGAGGACGACATCGAAGTGGGCAAGCCCATGCAATGCCATGTAGTCGTGAACCATGCGGTAGAACTGACTGACGAGGAAAAGGCGGAAGCAAGGCAGCAAGCCATCCGCCAATACCAAGCCGAGGAACTGCGCAAGTTGCAGAACCGCAGCAAGGCTAAGGCGAGCCAAAAGACAAACGCACAACAAGTTGAACTTACATTATTCTGAACCTATGAAACCGAAAACGACCTTACAGAAAGAAATCATCTGGTTGAGCGCAAAACTCCCCGAACTGACAGACGCACAGAAAAACTACGCTTTCCTCCATTGCTTCAAGCACTATGGCAAGCGCAACGTGAAAGGCATCATCACCTGCACGGAATGCGGACACGCATGGAAGAGCGAGCACAGCCTTGCCGACACCCTTTGCGGATGCACCTGCCCGAACTGCGGAAGGGCATTGGAAATCGTGGACACCCGAAAGAGGGTGTTCACCGACAACGAGTATTTCTCCATCATCACCACCTGCAAAGGCTACCAAGTGATACGTTTCTTTTTCGTCAGAAGCCGTCAGAAAGTCGGTCAAAAGGCGGAGTATTCCATCTGTGAGGTGGCACAACGGTGGATAGCCCCTGACGGCAAGTCCGAGACAGTGGCACGGTTGCGTGGCATGTCGCCCCTTTACTATGACTTGTGGATTGAGGACAGCCCGATGGAAATCCGCAAGAACAATGGGCATAGGGTGTACGATATAGACCCGATATGCACCTACCCACGCCAGCGGATTATCCCCGAAATCAAGCGCAACGGGTTTGACGGCAACCTGCACGGCATACTGCCTTACGACTTCTTCAAGGCAATCCTCACGGACAGCAAGGCGGAAACATTGCTGAAGTCGGAACAATACCCGATGCTGCGCTATTATCTCCGCTACCATTTCAACATGTCGGAGTACTGGCAGTCGGTGAAAATCTGCATCCGCAACGGCTACACCATTCCCGACGGCTCCATGTGGCGCGACACAATAGACTTGTTGCACCTTATGGGGAAGGACACCAACAGCCCGAAATACGTTTGCCCGCAAGACCTCAAAGCCGAGCATGACAGGCTGGTACGGAAACGTGAACGGCAGTTGGAGCGTGAGAAAACGGAAGTGGAACGCCAAAAGGCATTGGAATACGAGAAGGACTATCTGAAAGCCAAAGGGATGTTCTTCGGGCTGATGTTCACCGACAACCTTATTCTTGTCAAGGTGATAGAGAGCGTGGAGGAAATGATTGCCGAGGGCAGGGCTATGCACCATTGTGTGGGGCAATACCATAAAAGGGAGAACTCCCTTATCCTTTCCGCCACTATAGACGGAGAGCGCATCGAAACGGTGGAGGTGGACTTGCAGACGTTGAAAGTGGTGCAGAGCCGTGGCGTATGCAACTCCAACACCGAATACCACGACCGCATCATCAAGTTGGTGGAGGACAATGCCGAGCAGATACGGCAGCGGATGAAAGCGGCATGATTGTATAACAACCTAATAATTACAGATATGGAAGTGAAAATAGAAAATCTGATTTTCGGATGGCACGAGAAGCTGCCCGAGATGTTCATCGAATTGTTGAACACGCTTGTACTGACAAAGAACGAGCAGGATGTAAGGGGTGTAATGGAGGTGTTCGCCCGAAAGGAACTTTTCAATGCTCTTTTCGCATTTGGGTATGGCGCACACCATTTATGGGTGACGCAGAAGAAGGCATCCGACCCCGACCAATGTTTGGAGAACAGATTACTGATAGTTGAATTTTAACCAATACGGACATGGCACGTTACAGAGTGAATACAAGGTTTGTTTTTTCGGGAGTGTTCGAGGTGGAAGCCGACAGCAGGACGGAAGCGAGGGAACTCGTGAAGAAAGAGTGCGGTTTGGTCATGGGTGGAAGCATCCACACCACGCTGGACGATGAAGAAGTGGATTGGGATTTTGACACCCATCCCGAAACGGAAATAGGAAAAATAACTGGAAAATTCACTCATATTTGCCCCCTTCCGTCCACTTTAAAGTGATCCCCTAAA
>ENA-UOOA01003124-UOOA01003124.1-human-gut-metagenome-genome-assembly--contig:-P61old-NODE-3124-length-21362-cov-6.409959_pt1 | contig 21362 bp, 12 predicted proteins | sample MGYA00242467_ERZ724014 | MGnify/ENA metagenome assembly ERZ724014 | reverse complement strand
GCCCTTATTCTTTGATTATAGCATCCCACGGCGTGGTCATTTTTACGCCTTTACACCGCTATCGGTCTGACCCAAGCGCGGAAAGCGTTGGATACTTGGAAATGGAACGACCAGTTCCGGCTCTTGATTCCCCACATTTTCTTCCTTGAATATACCAGAAACCCGGTTGCCACATAATGCGCAACCGGGTTTCTCGACAGACTGTGCAAAGAATGAACGTACTGTCTGCCAATTTTTGACAGAATGTGTACATAAAGTGTAATATGTCCGCCATATTCCGCACTGTCGCCGCGTTAAACGCCTTATGCGGCTTGACTTTCCCTATAAAAAATGGTAGTTTAGAAGAAGTAATTTTGCGACGTATCACGCGCTACGGCGTTCATGCCCCGGAGCAGCAGGTGTGCTGCAAAATGCGTGGTCAACAGATGACACAGCTGTTCTTGCAGAGAGGTTCTGGGAGCAGAAAGAGTGATATAGGGAGGAACAGACATGAAAGGTATCGTATTAGCAGGCGGAAGCGGGACGCGGCTGTATCCGCTGACCATGGTCACATCCAAGCAGCTGCTGCCCATCTATGACAAACCCATGGTGTATTACCCGATCTCCACGCTGATGCTGGCGGGGATACGGGATATTCTCATCATCTCAACGCCGACCGATCTGCCGAACTTCCAGCGTTTGCTGAGAGATGGCAGTCAATTCGGCGTTCATTTTTCGTATAAGGTACAGCCCTCACCGGACGGTCTGGCCCAGGCGTTCATTCTGGGTGAGGAGTTCATCGGCGATGATCGTGCTGCCATGATACTGGGTGACAACATTTTCTACGGCGCGGGGCTTACCACGCAGCTCCGCAAGGCGGTGGAGCAGGAGGACGGCGCGACCGTGTTCGGCTACTACGTCAACGACCCGGAGCGGTTCGGCGTGGTGGAGCTGGACGACACCGGCAAGGCTATCTCCATTGAGGAAAAACCCAAAGAGCCCAAGAGCAACTACGCCGTCACCGGCCTGTACTTCTACGACAAGAAGGTGGTGGAGCGGGCCAAGGCGCTGAAGCCCTCCGCTCGCGGCGAACTGGAGATCACCGACCTGAACCGCGTGTATTTGGACGAGGGTACGCTGCACGTGGTCACGCTGGGCCGCGGCTACGCCTGGCTGGATACCGGGACGATGGATTCTCTGGCGGAGGCCACGGAGTTCGTCCGCGTGGTAGAGTCCCGGGAGGGTATCCAAATCTCCGCCTTGGAGGAGATCGCCTACCGCAACGGATGGATCAATAAGCAGCAGCTGCTGCTGGCGGCCAATATCTACGGCAAGTCTCCCTATGGCCAGCATTTGAAGAACGTGGCTGAGGGCAAATACATCTATTGAGGACGGGAAAATGGAATTTATTAAGACTGCCATTGACGGCGTATACATCGTAGAGCCGAAGGTGTTCGGCGACCATCGTGGTTTCTTTATGGAGAGCTATTCCAAGCGCGTGTTTGAGGAGGCGGGGCTGCACTATGACTTTGTGCAGGACAATCATTCCTCCTCCACGGTGAAGGGCACCCTGCGCGGTATCCACTTCCAGCGGGGCGATAAGGCCCAGGCCAAGCTGGTGCGCTGCGTCCGCGGCGCGGTGCTGGATGTGGCGGTGGACCTGCGGCCCGACAGTCCTACCTACAAAAAGTGGGTGGCGGTGGAGCTGAGTGAGGAGAACAAGCGGCAGCTGATGATCCCCCGCGGCTTCGGCCACGGCTTCGTGACGCTGACCGATGAGGTGGAGTTTCTCTACAAGGCGGATAACTACTACGCGCCGGAGGCTGACGGCGGTATCCGCTGGAACGACCCAGAGTTAAATATCGACTGGGGCGTGGACGAACCTATCCTGTCCCAAAAGGATCAGACTTCCCCGTGGCTGAAGGATGCCATCACCGATTTTTGAGGAGGAACAGCTATGACCATCATCGTCACCGGCGGCGCCGGGTTTATCGGCAGCAACTTCATTTTCTATATGCTGGACAAGCACCCGGAGGATCGTATTGTCTGCGTGGACAAGCTGACCTATGCCGGCAACCTGTCCACGCTGGAGAGCGTCATGGACAAGCCCAACTTCCGTTTCGTGAAGGCAGACATCTGTGACCGCAAGGCCATCTACGACCTGTTTGAGGAGGAGCATCCCGACATGGTGGTGAACTTTGCCGCCGAGAGCCACGTGGATCGCTCCATCGAGAACCCGGAAGTCTTCTTGCAGACAAACATTCTGGGCACGCAGGTTATGCTGGACGCCTGCCGGAAATACGGCATTCAGCGTTACCATCAGGTGTCCACCGATGAGGTGTATGGCGACCTGCCGCTGGATCGTCCTGACCTGTTCTTTACAGAGGAGACGCCCATCCACACCTCCAGCCCGTACAGCTCTTCCAAGGCGGGCGCGGATCTGCTGGTGCTGGCCTACCACCGCACCTACGGCCTGCCCGTCACGGTGAGCCGCTGCTCCAACAACTACGGTCCGTATCACTTCCCGGAGAAGCTGATCCCGCTGATGATCGCCAATGCCCTGAACAACAAGCCGCTGCCGGTGTACGGCGAGGGGCTGAACGTCCGGGACTGGCTGTATGTGGAGGATCACTGCAAGGCCATCGACCTCATCATTCACAACGGACGGGTGGGCGAGGTCTACAACATCGGCGGCCACAACGAGATGCGGAACATCGACATCGTGCGGCTGATCTGCCAAAAGCTGGGCAAGCCGGAGAGTTTGATCACCTACGTCACCGACCGCAAGGGACATGATATGCGCTACGCCATCGACCCCACCAAGATCCACAGCGAGCTGGGCTGGCTGCCGGAGACGAAGTTCGCCGATGGTATCGACAAGACCATCGACTGGTATCTGACCCACCGCGACTGGTGGGAGAATATCATCAACGGGGAGTACCAGCACTACTATGAGCGGATGTATGGGAACAGATAAACCGCTGATCTCCATTCTGATGGCGGTATACGAGCCGCGGATGGACTGGCTGCGACAGCAGCTGGTGAGTCTGAACGAACAGACGTATCCCAACCTGCGGCTGTATATCCGTGACGACTGCTCACCTACCGTACCCTATGAACAGATACAGTCCTGCGTGCGGGACTGCATCACGCGCTTTCCCTACATCATCACGCGCAACGAGGAAAACCTGGGCTCTAACGGGACATTTGAGCTGCTGACAGAAGAAGCAGACGGGGAACTCTTTGCCTACTGCGATCAGGATGACGTGTGGCTTCCGGAGAAGCTGACGGTGCTGCAGGAGGCCATGGAACGGGAGCGGGCGGTGTTGGTCTGCTCAGATATGTACATCATTGACGGCGATGGAAAACAGGTGGCGGACAGCATCACCAAGGTACGTCGGCATCATGTGTTCCGGAGCGGAACGGACCTGGCAAGGGGACTGCTGACCAGCAACTTTGTCACCGGCTGCACGATGCTGGTCCAATCAGATGCGGCAAAGCGTGCCATTCCGTTCTGCCCATACATGGTACATGATCATTATATTGCCTTGTGCTGCGCGGCGGAGGGTATGGTGTATTCCTCGCAGGAGAGGACCATTCGCTACCGTATCCACGGCGGCAATCAGACCGGGCTGGTCGTGGGGGTCGCGGATAAGGCCAGCTACGGAAAGGAACGGATCGAGCCTATGCTGGCCCGGATGCAGTGGCTGAAGGACAACTTCGTCTGCGGCGCGGAGCTGGAGGCATCCATACGCGACGCGCTCCTTTGGGCGCAGGCGCGGGATCGGAACTGGCATCATCGCGGCGGGAGCGGGACGGTGTGGAAATACCGGAGGTTCAGCCCGCTGTCGTCTATGGGCGAGATATTTTTGAAGTATGCCCCGGATGGCTTGTTTGCCAAAGTCATGCAGTGGGCCAGGAGAAACCGTATATAAGGGGATCGGCATGAGGATACTGGTTACAGGTGCCAGCGGACAACTGGGCTATGATGTAGAACGGGAACTGGAACGGCGCGGGATCGAGCATTTGGGAACGTCGTCCAGGGAACTGGATATTACGGACCGGGAGGCGGTAGAGCGGCTGATGGCGGCCTACCGACCGGACGCGGCTATCCACTGCGCGGCTTACACCAAAGTCGATCTGGCGGAGGATGAGCCGGAGCGGTGCTGGGCGGTCAATGCGGACGGGACTCGGAATATGGCGGCCGCCTGCCGGAAGACCGGCGCGAAGCTGCTGTATATCTCCACGGACTATGTGTTCCCGGGAACGGGTGAGCGATCCTATGAGACGGGCGACCCGACCGGACCGGTGAACACCTACGGCAGAAGCAAGTTGGCGGGCGAGTTGGCGGTGCAGAGTCTTTTGGAGAAGTATTTCATCGTCCGCATTTCCTGGGTGTTCGGGAAAAACGGAAATAATTTTGTGAAAACGATGCTCCGTCTGGCGGAAACCAAAGCGGAGCTAAGCGTGGTTTGCGACCAGATCGGTTCGCCCACCTACACGGCGGACCTTGCGCCGCTGCTGTGCGATATGGTGCAGACGGAGCGATATGGCATCTATCATGCCACCAACGAGGGGACGTGCGCCTGGTCGGAGTTCGCGGAGGCGATCTTTGAACTGGCGGGCAGGCAGGTGGTGGTACACCCCATTCCCACCAGCGCCTATCCGACAAGGGCGGTGCGGCCGCTGAATTCACGGATGAGCAAGGAATGTCTGCACAGCAACGGCTTTCAGGAGCTGCCGGAGTGGAAAAACGCATTGGCGCGATATTTGAAGGAGATCACCGGGGAAGCATGAACCTACAATCATTGAAGAAAAAGTGCGGGATAGCGCTGGCGGTCTATGTGGTCGCGGCGATGCTGTTCTATTGGATCGGCGGCGACCAGCTGCGGTATCGGGACAGCTTTACCGATATGCTGACGCCCAGTGCGCCGGTGGGTGAGATCACTCGGGATACCGTCGTTACACAACAGATCCGTGTGAGCGGCCGGCTGATGGAGATAACGTTCCGGGGGGCAACGTATGCGCGCCAGAACCAGGGAACTCTGGTCATAGGCATCTGCGTGGATGGGCAGACGTTGGACACGCGGACCGTGGATATAGCTGGCCTGCCTGACAACGAGAATTTCTCTGTTTCGTTCGCGCCCGGCGTCTCTGTGCCGGGCGGCACGGCGGAGGTACGGATCACCGCACCGGACTGCGAAGAGGGGAATGCCGTCACGCTGTACAGAGGCAATACCATGTCCACCGCAAGAAATCAGGTGGTGGTTCAGCTGGCAGAGGATGAGCGGGTGAAGGTCAACGGCACCGCACAGGCCGGCGCGCTGTGCATGGAAGTACGCAGCCGCGAGGAGCTGTGGTTCGGCGCGCACTACTGGCCGCTGGCCGCGGCAGGACTGGCTGCCCTTGCGGGGTATTGCCTGTATCTGCTCCGCGGATTTCAGAAGGGAAAACGTATGGCCATTCTGAACGTGTTCGCGGCGTTCAGCAAATACGGATATCTTATGAAACAGCTGGGCTCCCGGGACTTCAAGACGAAATACAAACGATCCGTCCTCGGCGTTCTGTGGAGTTTTCTGAACCCTCTGCTGACTATGATGGTCCAGTACATCGTTTTTTCCACGCTGTTCAAGTCTGATATTCCCAACTTCGCGGTATACCTGCTCACCGGTATCGTGTGCTTCAGCTTTTTCAGTGAAGCGACGTCCATGTCGCTGACCTCCATCGTGGGCAACGCATCCCTGATCACGAAGGTTTATGTGCCGAAATACATCTATCCGCTGACGCGGGTGATGTCCTCTACCATCAATTTCGGCCTCTCCCTGCTGCCGCTGTTGGCGGTGCTGCTGGTCACACGGACGCCGATCCGCCCGGCGATATTGCTGCTTCCCTTCGGCGTGTTCTGCCTGTTTGCGCTGGCGCTGGGCGTTGGAATGCTGCTGGCGGCGGCCATGGTGTTTTTCCGTGACACGCAGTTTCTGTGGGGCGTGGTCAGTATGCTCTGGATGTATGCGACCCCCATCTTCTACCCGGAGAGCATTATTCCGGAGCGGTTCATGCTGATTTATAAGATGAACCCGCTGTATCATATCATCCGGTTCATCCGGACCATTCTCATCAATGGCGTTTCTCCAGAGCCGAAGGCGTATGTCCTGGCGCTGATCGCGTCTGTGGTGCCGCTGATCATCGGGATCACGGTGTTCAAGCGGACGCAGGACCGCTTCGTCCTCAACATCTGATAGGAGTAAGACTCGTGATAATTCGTGCGAATGACATCTCCATGAGGTATCTCATGACCTATGACCGCATTCAGAGCATCAAGGAATACATTGTGCAGATGCTTCGGGGGAAAATCAAATATGAGGAGTTCTGGGCGCTGAAAAACGTCAGCTTTGAGGTGGAGCGCGGCGAGGTGGTCGGCATCATCGGCCACAACGGAGCGGGCAAATCCACGCTGCTGAAGGTGATCTCCGGCATTTTGAAGCCGACCGGCGGAACGCTGGAGGTCCACGGAAATGTCGTCCCCATGCTGGAGCTGGGCAGTGGCTTTGACCATGACCTGACCGGCCGGGAAAACATCTTCTTGAACGGATCGATCCTCGGATACAGCGAGAAGTATCTGAAGGAAAAGTATGAACAGATCGTGGAGTTTTCCGAGCTGGGAAAGTTTATCGACGTCCCTATCCGCAACTATTCCTCCGGCATGCTGATGAGGCTGGCGTTCTCCATTGCGACAGTCGTACAGCCGGAGATACTGATCGTAGACGAAATTCTGGCGGTAGGTGATGCCGCCTTTCAGGAAAAAAGCAAGGCCCGGATGCTGGAGCTGATGAGCGGCGGCACAACGGTGCTGTTTGTATCCCACAGTCTGGAACAGATCCGGGAGATGTGCGACCGGGTCATCTGGCTGGAGCATGGCCAGATAAAGGCGATAAGCGCAACAAAAGAAATCTGCGATGCCTATGAGGCGTCGTGACGAGGTGGGTATGAGCGAGCTTTACAACGCGGAGTATTACCATAGCGGCTGCGGCCCGATCCCCTACGAGGAGCCGGAGCATTGGGTCAATTTCTTTGGCATGATTGCAGATCGGATCGTGGCGGACATACACCCGAAGACGGTGCTGGATGCCGGCTGCGCCATGGGATATCTGGTAGCGGCACTGCGGGATCGGGGTGTCGAGGCCTACGGCGTCGACATCTCTGCGTATGCCATTTCAAAGGTACGGGAGGATGTCCGTCCCTTTTGCAAGGTAGGCTCTCTGACAGAGCCGCTGCCCGCCGGACTGCCGGACAGGTACGATCTGGTCGTGACAATAGAGGTACTGGAGCATCTGTATGCGGAAGATGGCAGGCAGGCGATCCGGAATCTCTGCCAGCTTACGGATAAGGTGCTGTTCACCTCTACTCCCGACGATTTTACCGAGCCTACCCATGTGAATGTGCAGCAGCGGGAATATTGGTGCCGGACTTTCTTCGAAAACGGCTTTGTGGATGACATCAATTACCGTCCGACGTATTTGACCGCCCATGCGCTGCTGTTCCGGCGCAGTGCAAACATCGAGCGGCAGGTCGAGGATTATGAGCGGAACATCCGGATATCCGAGTGTGCGCGGCAGCAGGAAAGTGCGCGCTGGAGCAAGGCGGTAGAGGACAAGGAGCGGCACATCCAGAATATTACGGCGCTGCACGCGGCGGAGAATGCCGAGTGGGCCAACAAGCAAAACGAGTGGCTCCAAGAGAAGCAGCAGCGGGAGGCTGCGGCCGCAGCGGAGATAGCGCAGATGCAGCAGACGCTGCGCAGTAAAGAGGCGGAATGTGAGGCGCGGACAAATGCGCTTCTGACAGAGCTGACCTCCTATAAGGAGCATTGTCACGAGACGGCTGAGCGGTGTGAGGCGCTGGAAGCAGATTTGGCGCACCGTGAGACGCAGTATCATGCGGCTTCCGAGCAGTGTGAGGAATTGGCTGCGGAGCTGGCCCACTACAAGGAGCACTACCAAGCGGCGATCGGCCAGCGCGAGGCGCTGAAGGTACAGCTGGCGGATAGCCAGTATGCGTACAGTGTGATCTCCAACGCGTTTTTCTGGAAAATCACAAAGCCGTTCCGCGTATGCCTCGATGCCTTGAAGCGCATTTGCGGAAAGGTGGCATTCTTCCGCCTGCTGGGCAAGGGGCTTCGGTGTCTGCACCAGAACGGCTGGCGCTATACATGGCGAAAAGTAAAAAACAAGCTGACGCACCGGCAGGAATTTACAGCCCTGGCCAATAAGCCCCTTTTCACCGACGAAGAACTGGAGCACCAGAGAAACACGGTGTTTCCGCGGAGCATCAAGTTCAGCATCGTCGTGCCCCTCTATAACACCCCGGAGAAGTTTCTGCATGAGATGATCCGGTCGGTCATCGACCAGACATACGCAAACTGGGAATTGTGCATGGCGGACGGCAGCGACGCGGCCCATGACAGCGTGGAGAAGATCTGCCGTCAGTATATGCGGAAGGACCCGCGGATCAAGTACCGGAGACTGGAACAGAATCTGGGCATTTCCGGGAACACAAACGCCTGTCTTGAAATGGCGGCAGGGGACTATATCGGGTTGTTTGACCACGACGATCTGCTGCATCCGGCAGCCCTCCATGAGGTGATGCGGGCGATCTGCGAACAGGATGCAGACTTTATTTATACGGATGAAAACACCTTCCATGAAAAACCGGAGGACGCGTTCTGCCCGCACTTCAAGCCGGATTACGCCCCGGATACGCTGAGAAGCTACAATTACATCTGCCACTTCACGGTGTTCTCCAGGGAACTTCTGGACGAGGTCGGGAAGTTCCGTAGGGAGTTTGACGGCAGTCAGGATTACGACATGGTCCTGCGGCTGACGGAGAAAGCCTCGAAGATCGTGCATATTCAGGAGATTCTGTACTTCTGGCGTGCGCACAGCGGCTCCGTGGCGGACGGTATCTCCGCGAAGCCGTACACGCTGGATGCTGCGCGAAGAGCCCTGCGTGAGCATCTGGATCGGGTCGGTCTTGTCGGCGAGGTGGAGGATTCGTCGATCCCGTCGACGTATCGGATCAAGTACGCCATCTCCGGCTGCCCCAAGGTATCCATCGTGATCCCCAATATGGATCACGCCGATACGCTGAGAACGTGCATCTCCTCCATCCTGGAGAAGACTACCTATAAGAATTTCGAGATCGTCATTATCGAAAACAACAGCAAGAAAGAAGAGACGTTCGCGTATTACGATGAACTGAAAACCGATCCGCGTATTCAGGTCGTGACCTGGATGGGGAAGTTCAATTACTCCGCGATCAACAATTTCGGGATCCGGGAGGCTGCCGCTGGTGAGTATATACTGCTGCTGAATAACGACATAGAGGTCATTACGCCGGATTGGATACAAGAAATGCTGATGTTTGCACAGCGCTCTGACGTCGGTGCGGTGGGAGCGATGCTCTATTATCCCGATGATACGATCCAGCACGCCGGTGTGATCCTGGGGATCGGCGGCGTCGCCGGACACGCCCACAAGAATTTCCCGCGAGGCGATTATGGCTATATGTCCCGGGCTACCATCGCGCAGGACTTTTCTGTGGTGACAGCCGCCTGTGTGATGGTTCCGCGCACTGTATGGGACAAAGTGGGCGGTTTGGACGAGACCTTTGAAGTGGCGTTCAACGATGTGGACCTGTGCATGCGGATACGGAAGGCCGGATATCTTGTTATTTGGACACCGTATGCAGAGCTGTATCACTATGAATCGAAGAGCAGAGGCGCAGAAGATACGCCGGAGAAACGGAAGCGTTTCGAAGGTGAGGTTCGGCGCTTCCAAGAGCGGTGGGGGCGCGAACTCGCCGCAGGAGATCCCTACTACAACCCGAATCTGACCTTGGTAACGGAAGATTTTTCTGTAAAAAAAGAAAACGAATAAGAAAGGGCGAGCAGTATGAGAAAAAAATTGGGAAGAGCGGTTTTTTTGGTGGCGGCAATCGTGCTGTGTGTGTTGACAGCCTATGCCGACGACACCTTCTCCTGCGCGGTGACAGACCAGCAGGGGAATGTGATCCATGGCTACCACGATACGCAAAAGGAGCAGTGGTATCTGTTCCTGACGAATCAGGTGGTCATTTCTGATGCAGAGGTACAGCTGCAGGGTGCGGTCGTTTCGGCCGACAAGGGCACGCTGGATCCCCAGACCAACGTGCTGCGCGGCGCCTTTGCGCAGAATGGCGACAGTGTGGTTGTCCACCTTGCGGATGGCTCGTCGGAAACCATCACGCTGATGCAGTCGGAGCTGCCCAGCCTGTATATTGCGCTGGACGGTGTCACGCTGGACACGGTGCATCAGGACAAAAGTGTGAAATACGCCGGCACGGCTGTCACTCTGACGGATACTGCAAATGAGGAAAATGACCTGCACGTGACGAATGCAACGTTCAAGGGACGCGGGAATTCCTCTTGGGTGTACTATCAGAAAAAGGGCTACCAGATCAAATTCGACAAGAAGACCAGTGTCCTCGGCATGGCAAAGGCTAAAAAATGGGTACTGCTGGCCAACGCATCGGATGACAGCATGATACGGAACAAGCTCTCTTTCAGCCTGGCCGACCAGCTGGGGATGACATATGTACCGGACTGTGCGTACGTGGATCTCTGGATCAACGGGGAGTATCGCGGGACATATCTGGTGTGCGAAAAGGTAGAGCTCGGCACGACCCGCCTGAATTTGAACGATCCCAAGGGCGTTCTGATGGAACAGGACGAGGCATTTTACGCCGCTGAGGATATTTGGATTCAGAATAACAGCACAGGCAAGCACTTTGTGGTGAAGGAGTCTGTGACCGAGGGCGATCCCGCGCTGCTGCGGGAGGCCGTCAAGGGCTTTGACGAAGCGCTGGATGCGGTTATGGAGTATCTGGCGATAACGCCTGAAGGAGACATCACGCTGGATACGCTGTCCCAGTATATCGACGTGGACTCTTTCCTGCAGTATTATCTCGTAAACGAATATGTGTTGAACCGTGAATCTTCCACGACCAGTTTCTATTGGTATAAGGATGGAGACCATGATGTGCTGCACCTGGGCCCTGTGTGGGACTTTGATACCTGTATGGGCAATGATTTGGAGAACGCGGACAGCTATCAGACCGCCCACATATATAGTCATATCGTTTTTCAGAGGCTGCTGTCCATTCCCACCGTGCAGGATGAACTGGGGAGACTGCTGGAGGTTTATGCGGCGTCGTTTGGCGGCATGGATGACAAGACAGAGTCGCTGTATGCGCTGCTGCAGACCTCAGCGGCCATGAACTATACAAGATGGGATGACCTGAAGGGCGCGTTCAGCGGAAAAGGCACATACTTTGCGGGAACTTACAAGGAAGCAACAGATAATCTGAAGACATGGTTTGAAAAGCGTGAGGAAAATTTTCCGATAGAAAGCATTTTGCAGCGTCTCAGCCGGATCGATATTTTGACGGATACATATCGCGCAAATATGAATGTCTCCTTTGAGGGAGCAGATGCCTACAAGGATCTGTGGTTTGTGGTCTGGAGTGAGGAAAACGGCCGGGATGATATCGTCTGGTATCATGCCGGAAGGAAAGCGGACGGCGTATGGAGCTGTGCAGTTGACCTGACACGGCATCAGTCCACAGGCGTTTACAATGTCCATGTGTGGGCCGGAGACAGTGGTAAGCCGACAGTGTTCCAGCAGAACACATTGGTTTATGTGCCGGAGTTCAACACAACGCCCCCGGCGGCCACGGCAGAGGTTGCAGCAGACTGCCGGACGATGAAAGTCGTTGCCAGAAGTATTGAAGGCTATGACACGGTATATTTCCCGGTTTGGAGCGAGGTAAACGGCCAGGACGACATTGCCTGGTATCCTGCCGAAAAACAGGCGGATGGAAGCTGGGCCTACACGGTCAATCTGCCAAATCACAATTCCGTAGGAAGCTACCTGATCCATGTATACGGAAAGAAAGACGGCAAGATGGAGATGCTCACCAGCACGACGGCCTATGTGGAAAAGCTGCCGCCTCATATCACAGCTCAGGTCTCAGCAGACTGCCGTACCATGAGTCTTGTTGTAACAGGCGTGGACGGCTATGACCAGGTGTACGTGCCTACATGGAGCGTGATGAACGACCAGGATGACATTGTTTGGTATTCCGCCGAAAAACAAGCGGACGGAACTTGGGCGTATACGGTGGACCTGTCAAATCATAATTCCACAGGGAATTACATGATCCATGTCTATGGAAAGAGAGATGGCAAACAGGAGCTGATCACCGGCACGACGGCCTATGTGGAAAAACTGCCGCCTCGGGTCACAGCCGAGGTTTCTGCGGACTGCCGCACCATGCGGCTCATCGCGGCGAATATAGACGGCTGCGACCAGGTGTATCTGGCCACATGGAGCGTGACCGATGGTCAGGATGACATTGTCTGGTATCCCGCCGAAAAACAAGCGGACGGAACTTGGGCGTATACGGTGGACCTGCGGAAGCACCACACCGCGGGACAGTACATGATCCACGTCTACGGCCGCAACGAACAGGGCGGCGAGCTGCATCTGCTGACGAACACGACGGCCTATGTAAAGCGCGCGATCCTGCCGGACGATCCCTACGTCACCGTGGAGCTTTCCGCGGACTGCCGCACGATGAAACTCACAGTGCAGAACGCCTCCAAGTACGAGCGGGTCTACCTGCCCGTCTGGAGCGAGATCAGCGGACAGGACGACCTGACCTGGTACGCTGCCCAGCGGACCAAGGCCGGACTTTGGGTGTATACGGTGGATATGACTGCCCATCATTCTGCCGGAACATATTATGTGCACGTATATGGCGAAAAAGGAGGTGAACTGCAGCTGCTTGCCTCTGCTGCGCCAAGCGTGAAGCTGGCCGCCGCATAATGGCGAAGTAATTGACAAAAGCACAGACCTTGTGCAAAAAAACAAAAAACGAGGAAGGGAAAACGATGAAAAAGAAACTGATTTCACTGTTGCTGGTATTTTCATTCCTGTTGAACACCGTTCCCCTGGCATTTGCGGTCGAGGACGGCGCAGGACAGGCAGAAAACACAGAAGTTTCCCAGGTTGACCCGAACGGAGAGGTAGAAGCCGGTAACGGGGGCGACGAGGACGTCGCAGCTCCGGAAGGCACAGGGGAAGAAGCGGACGTTTCCGAGGATGCCAACGAGGCAGAGCCGGGAACGGAGGGGAACGACGGCGAGAACCAGATGAATATCTTGGCGGCGCTCGCCTCTCAGCCCGCCATGCAGAGCGCCGTCACGCTGGGCAGCGCGGCCGCTGCGGCGGGTCTGACGCCGGTCCAGCAGACCCACCATGCCATCGCCAATGGTGTGACCTACGACAAGATCGTCATGCGAAACAGGGACAAGCACCAGGCCATTGGTTACTTGACGGAGATCGACCTGACCAAGAACGTAACGCTCAAGGCCACCTACGACGGCTACTATACGCCCGGAAGCACGGAGGCGGATCGTGTCGCGAATGCTCAGACGATCAGCAAGGGTCAGTGGAGCATGAAGGAAACCACGCAGCTGGCCGCGGCCTACGGCACGATCGCCGATCCGAAAGGCACGGTCGTTATGGCCACCAACGGCGACTACTTCAACATGGGCACCGGCGAGCCCACGGGTTACTTGATCATGGAGGGCAACGTGATCAAGACCTCCTACGAGCCGTATTTTGCGATCCTGACGGACGGCACGGCAGTTATCCGCGACGCGGGAACGCCTACGGATGACGTGATGGAGGCCATTTCCGGCCCTCTCTACCTGTTGAAGAACGGTGAGATCCAGGTGTCCCCCGACGGATCGATGAACCCCCGGAACAGCGTAGGCATCCGGGAGGACGGCAGCGTGGTGTTCTTCATGGCGGAGGGCCGTTTGGCGCCCCGCTCTATCGGCATGGATTGCTATGAAGTGGCGGCCGTCCTGAAGGATGCAGGCTGCGTGACGGCGCTGTACCTCGATGGCGGCGGCTCCGCGACCTTCGCGGCCCGGGAAGAGGGCGGCGAGCTGAAGATGCTCAGCAAGCCCTCCGACGGTCAGGAGAGAACCATCAGCTCCGGTATGCTCTGCATCTCCACTGAGTCGCAGGACGGCGTGTTTGACCACGCTGTGATCAGCCCCCGCGACGAGCTGTATACGCCCGGCTCTGCCGTGAAGTTCAGCGCGGTAGGTGTGGACGGCAGCGGCGGTGCTGCGAACCTGCCCGACGGCCTGGTGTGGCAGCTGGCGGAGGACTCCGCCGAGCTGGGTGCGATCGACCCGGCCACCGGCCTGTTCACGGCCAATGCTGACAGCATCGGCACTGTCACCGTGGCACTGTGCCAGGGCGTCACCGTGGTCGGCACGGCCTCTGTGGAGCTGGTGAAGCCGGACACAGTTACCTTCAACTCTGATGAGATCAGCCTGGACTTTGAGGAGGAATCCGATCTGGGTCTGGTGGTACGCTACCAGAACAGAGACGTGAACTATAAGGACGGCGATATCCGGTGGACGTTGGCTGACGAGAAGATGGGCGCCTTCACCGGCAACACATTCCGCTCTGCGGACGGTTACAGTGTGACCGCCAACATCACCGCCACCTCGGCCTTTGACGAGACGGTGACCGACACGATCAAGGCCATCATCGGTATGCTGCCCACCGTCGTGTGGGACTTCGAGGATCATGTCAACGAGGACGGGACTGTGACACCAGCAAAGACATACTATGAAAGCGCAATGCGGTGTACGACCGCTAACAAAGACCCAAATGCGACAGGCTCGTTTGAAATCGTCAGCATTGGTGATGGCGAGCCGGTTCGATTTGGTTCACACTCTTTGAAGTTAAACTATGACTTTACCAAAATGACCCAAAAAACAACAGAAGGTGTTTATGTTGGGTTACCTGAGTCAGAGGACATCCCTGGAAGGCCGACTGCGCTGGGTGTTTGGGTTTATGCGCCAGAGGGCGTCGGCGTGGAATATGATGGCGAGACCGCTGGGTTTTGGCTACGCGGATTCTTCTATGACAAAGATGGAAACGTGGCACAAGCAGACTTCACCCTGCAGACCGTGGATCCGAAGGTGAAAAATGGTGAAGCAACACCGGGAATTTACTGGAGTGGTTGGAAATACTTAGAGGCTGATATTACAAAGTGGACAGGCCCGTATAAAACGTTTCCAAATCAGACATTCCGGCTGATGTATGTTCCTGGCATCAAGATGGGAAGCCAGACGGCTGGTAGCATCTACTTGGATAACTTCCAGTTTGTGTACGGCACAAATGTGGACGACGTGGATAACCCGCGGGTAGACTCCATCACCTTCAACAATGAGGAGCTGATGGACGGCGGCACAGTCCGCGGAAGCTCCTTCGACCTGCGCGCCTATTTCAGCGATGCACCCGGCAAGTATGCCACCGGTGTGGATGCCCGCACCGTACTTCTTTATGTGGACGGCGCCAATGTGACGAATAAGGCTTTACTGGCAGCCAGCGACGGCCACATCGACCTGTATGGTATGCAGCTTGCCAACGGGACCCACTCTGTGACGGTGTCTCTCCGCGACGGCTTCGGCAACGAGACCACCGAGACCCGCTACTTCACCGTGGCAGACAGCAGCGCGGAGAATCTCGTCCGTGTGACCAACGTGGAGTCTATGGCCGCCGTGGGCGGATATGTAACGCTGGAGATCCGGGGCACCAGCAGCTCCGTCAGCGGGTGCGACACGGTCATCCGCCTGGATCGGCAGTATACCGACTGCACCGTGGCATTCTCCCAGAATTTCAAGGCCGCGGAGGACTATGACCTCGCGAAGTGCTACAACGCAAAGGATCACACCGTGACCGTTAAGGCTGTGCGTGCCGGCGGCCTCCCGGTAAAGGACGGCAACCTGATCGCCACAGTGAAGGTGAAGGTGCCTGACAACCTGACAGCCAGCAGCACCTTCCTCTATGAGGTCAAGTCCGGTATGTGCTACAACATGGACGGCGACCTGATGACCTTCTCCGCCCCTGCGGTGACGCTGCCGGTGGGCGCGGCCATCAGTGTGTCCTGCGGTCCGGTGCTGGCCGACCGGGACGCCGTGTTGACGGTGACCGATCTGGAAGGCAAGCCGGTAGCCAACGCAAAGATCTTCAAGGAGGACAATACGGAACTGGGAACGACCGGGAAAGACGGCACCCTGACCAGCAATGCGTTCGCCGCCGCCGGCGTGGTATCCGTCTACGCCAAGGCCGAGGACGGAAGCCTGTCCATGCGTTATCGGGTCTATACCTACGAGCCGGTAACGGTTGCGGAGACTGCTTTCCTCTTTAACGCCACGGAGGATGGCGGCGCGACGAAGAACATCACCTGGCTGTCCGACCCAACGGTAACGGAGAAGCAGTTCCTGCGCTGGCGTGTGCAGAGCACGGAAAATTGGAGCAATCCCGTTCCGGCTATACCGGAGCTGCGTACCTTTGTTACAGGCGGCTACCAGGCGGTGAACGTGAACAGCGTCACGCTGGGCGGCCTGGTTGCCGGCACGACCTATGAGTATCAGGTGGCCGCCGGGAATAACTGGCCGGAGGCAACAGAGAGCTTTACCGCCAGCGCGGCTGGCGCGGCCCAGAAGTTCTTCGTGCTGGGCGACATTCAGGCCAAGGATACGACCAATATCAGCAACATCTTTAACACCCTGAGAACCGGCAGCTACGACTTCGGCATCCAGACCGGCGACGTGGTGGACAGCCCCACCAACTTCGCCAAGCTGGACGAGATGGTGCAGCTGCTGAACGCCAAGGAGCTGGGCAGCGCCGACGTGATCCATGTTCTGGGCAACCACGAGTTTGAGGGTGACGGCAATGCCGACATCGCCGGCAGCGTGTTCGCCCTGCCTAAACACAGCATGGGCAGCTGCTGGTCCACCACCTACGGTAACGTCTATGTGGCGGTCATCAACTACAGCGGCGTCGGCAGCGACATGAAGGCGGCGGCGGAGTGGCTGGTGCAGGATGCGAAGGCCAGCGACGCCGCCTGGAAGATCCTCACGGTCCACCAGCCCGCCTACTACACCAACGCCACCGGCGGCAACGCCTCCATGGCGCAGTATATCCCGGCGGCTGTGGAGGAGGCCGGCATCGACGTGGTGTTCTCCGGCCATGATCACTCCTTCGCCCGCACCAACCCCCTGAAGGCCGGCGAGATCGACGCGGAGGACGGCGTGTATTACTACATCTGCGGCTCCAGCGGCGAGAAATCCTATTCAATCAACAGCCAAAACGTCTTCGATTACAGCAAGGTCTTCGCAAAGGCGACCATCGACTTCAACGCCGTCTATCTGAGCGTGGAAGCGACCCAGGCCAAGATGACGATCAACGTCTATGATGTTTTGGCTGACGGCAGCGAGCAGCGTCTGGACAGTCTGACCCTCAAGTCTCTGACCGGCAGCTGTGCCGAAAAGGGCCATGAGCTGGTAGACGCCGTCTGCAGCAGCGGCAAGCTGATATGCAACAACTGCCATGCCGCCGTTGATCCCGTTGAGTGGAAATACACCGGCTGGGCTCGTGACGAAGCCACCGGCCGCAAGATGTACTTCCTGCGCGGCGTCGCGCAGACCGGTTGGTTCTTGGTGGAAGAGGACAACTACTGCTTCGACGAGAACGGCGTGGCCTACGACGGCGAGCAGGTAGTGGACGAAGTGCCCTTTGTGTTCGAAAATGGCCTGGTAGTTAGCGGTCATACTGGTTTTATCAAGAAGACCAACGGCAAGACCTACTATTACGACAACGGCAAGATGGCCCTCGGCATGACGGACATTGGTGATGATACGTATTATTTCAACACCAAGGAGGACTCCCCCGACTACGGCGCGATGGTTACCGGGTGGCAGAGCGTCAACAGTTCCCGCTATTACTTTGATGCGGAAGGCCGGATGTGGCGCCCGATCAGAATGAGCCTGAGCGAGGACAGTGGCGTATTCACGGTCATTCTAACTCCGATGGAAGGCGAGTCCTTCACCAACGGCCGGATCGCCATGTGGAGTCAGCACAATGGACAGGACGACCTGAAGTGGTTCCGCGGTGTAAAGCAGGACAACGGCAAGTGGATCGTCACAGTGCCCATGTGCAACTACAAAGATCTGGGAAGATATCAGGTTCACGCCTATGACGGCACAACTATCATCGCGGGTGATAGGATCGATATAGTCCAAAATGTGACCCATAAGTTCACCAACTACACAACCACCACGGACAACTGCGTCGGCGCGAAGACGAAGGTCGCGTATTGCGACTACGGCTGCGGCACGAGGGACGTTATTGGCTGGACCGAGAAGGATCACACCGTCACGGCGGTGCAGGATAACAATGTCCTGACTGTCAAGATGGCCGATGTGGCCAGCCACGGCCATACCAAGGTCAAGTTCGCTGTCTGGAGCATGGAGAACGGACAGGATGACCTGGCCTGGTACAATGCGGAAAAGCAGGCGGACGGGAACTGGGCCTGTAAGGTCGATCTGACAAAGCATCATTCCACCGGCAGTTATCAAGTCCATGCCTATGCCAGCACCGGAGATTCTGACACCATGCGCATGGCGGGCCACGTTGTGGCGCAGATCGCCGCGTTCGATGATGTGAAGCCGCCGAAGGTGGTGGCCACCGTCACAGCGGACTACAGCATGATAAAGATCACCGTGCGGAATGCCGAAGAGTATGAGAAGATTTCCGTCCCCGTCTGGAGTGAAGTCAACGGTCAGGATGACATCAAGTGGTATAAGGCTACCAAGCAGGCCGGCGGCAGCTGGACGTGCGATGTGGATCTAGCAGCCCACAATTCCATGGGCCGTTATCTGATCCATGTGTACGGCACGAAGGCTGGGAAGACGGAGCTGATCGCCAATACAACAGCCAGCGTGGCGAAGCTGCCCACAACGAAGAACCCGACGGTGGAAGCGGTTGTCTCTGAGAAGCTCGGCACGATGCAGATCACCGTGAAGAACGCGGGAGCATACGAAAAGGTCATGATCCCCGTCTGGAGCGAGGCCAACGGTCAGGATGATATAGTGTGGTACGCTGCCAAGAAGGGATCTGACGGGAATTGGACGTATACGGTGGACCTGACGGCCCACAATTCCACGGGCCGTTATCAGATTCATGTATACGGTACAAAGGCCGGAAAGCAGGCCTTGATCGCAAGAACCACGGCCAATGTAGCGAAGTTGCCTGATACAAAGACTCCGATGGTCAAAGCGGTCGTCTCTGAGAAGCTCGGCACGATGCAGATCACCGTGAAGAACGCGGGAGCATACGAAAAGGTCATGATCCCTGTTTGGAGCGAGATTAACGGTCAGGATGACATCGTGTGGTATACCGCAGCGAAGCAGACTGACGGCAGCTGGACATACACCGTGAACCTGAAGCAGCACAATTCAGTGGGCGCGTATCAGATTCACGTATACGGGACTAAGAGTGGTACGCAGTCGCTGATTGCCCATACCCGGGTCATTGTAGCGGGAAGCACCAAACAGGTGGGTTGAGTTCACAGGCACCGTGATCAACCGTCTCAGGTACATATAAACCTCAAGCCCGGCAGGTCACTGGCCTGCCGGGCTTGAAAGGTGACTGCTGCACAGGGGCTGGGACGTCTTTGAGCAGGGCATTCATTGAATGAATGAACAGCGATTTCAACAAGAGGAGTGGCAATATGAAGATAACGGCAGGGAAACGACGGATAGATTATGATTTGATTCGCATACTCGCCTGTGCATCTGTCTTGATTTTCCATTTTAATGCTTCTGTGTGCGGGTTTGATACTGTGGGGCAGTTGGTATACCCGAATGAACTCATCCCGAGTGTCTATTTTGGCTGTGTGTCCTTGGGCGATATTGGAAATAATCTGTTCTTCATGCTTTCAGGAGCGGCCTTAATGGGAAGCCGTAAAATTGCAAGTGGAAAAGATTTGACCCACTTTTACTTGAATCGTGCAGAAAAATTGATGCCACCATTCTATATTGCCTGGTTATGGGCGACATGCGCACAGCTGCTGATGAATAAAACGATTTCCGGTGCGCCCATACCAAGCCTGCTCTTGACGTTATTTGGAATGGACGGTTATGGAAGTGCCCGTGGGTGGTTCACCAATAATTTCTATCAGGTCGGTGAGTGGTACTTGGGGTGCGCGATTATTTGCTATCTCCTTTGGCCGTTGGTAATGTATCTGTGGGATCACCTTCCAGCTTGGGTGTTTTTGCCGCTGGTTGCTTTGATATATGGCATTACTGTCTTTTCAACCGACGGGAATTTAATCACAGTACCGGTCCGATTAACGCAAATGATTGCAGGCGGGTGCTTCGCACGCTATATCAAACAGATGAAGAATATCCCGCTGATAGGCACAACTGTGGCAGTAACGATCGCCGTGATTATGGCGCAGAAATACATACACGCAGTAACGGTTGGTTCTGTGGTATGCTGGATGATATTTCTGCTGATCTCATTGCTTGTCGCGTGCTTCCCTGCCTTTTTCTAGGCGATAAGTTCTGCAATTATATCGGCAGCTGCGCTGACATACCCGATCTTTTTGGTACACCACAAATTGATTAGCCTGATGGTGAAGGGCTTTGATTTAGCGCATTTTACATACCGCTATGTGTTGGTACTGTTTGTAATATATTTCGTTCTGGCAGTTCTGATAGCAAAAATGCTGAAACGCACCACTTCAGCTGCGATGAATGTTATAAAACAACGCAGGGCATCGTGCTCAGAGCAGCACTCTGATGGCTGAAGAACCTTTACACAACTTAACATCATCAGCAGGATGGCGATAGGTCCTATCGCCATCCTGCTCAGCTCGTCGAAAAAGTCCAGCAAATGCTGGGCTTTTTCTCATGTGTATGGTATAACAGAATAGCCTGTTCCCCCTTCTTCAGTATCCAATTCACTGGGGAAATGTTTAGTGAGGTTATTGACCGCCCGCAGACGGTCAACGACCTCACTCAATTCATCTTCGGTCAGGGGTGTGTCCCCCGTAATGATGATAGCTCCGTCCATGCAGGCAATTTGCACCTCTGCGTTCGAGTCGATGCCTGCCTGCTCCAATAGTTGCTGCGGTATGGCAATCTGCTGGGGGGGTATCCAATTCAGAAAGAGATACCGATGAAACTGTGAACTCGTGGTATCGGTCTGCGAGACCATCATCGGTGATATACGCCACAAACACGTCCTGCCGGCAGTCAACCCCATTTCGGTCAAGTCATCCGCCGGGATCACAAGGCGTCCGTCATCGCCAATGGTATAAGATCTTTCGGAAATTTTAATGAGTAAGCGGCATATATAGCTTCGTCATGCTGAGCTCGGGCGGTAAAACGGTAAAGCTGTCCACGC
>ENA-UOOA01003119-UOOA01003119.1-human-gut-metagenome-genome-assembly--contig:-P61old-NODE-3119-length-21398-cov-5.674179_pt1 | contig 21398 bp, 15 predicted proteins | sample MGYA00242467_ERZ724014 | MGnify/ENA metagenome assembly ERZ724014 | reverse complement strand
AGTCTTTTCCATTGATCGTCATTTTCGTTTCGTATTCATAATTGCTGTCGGTATTTGCTTCGGTGGTGGTAGAAACAACGTCGTCGCCGAGAAAGCTATCGAGCGCCGTAAAATATTCGTTAAATCTTTTTGCTTGCCGTTTGGCGTCATCTTCCGATTTATCGATAGCTGCATAATCTGACGTTGTATAAGAGATAGCATTAACCTTAGAAAAAGTTTTAACTGCACTTGAGGACATATTGTTTCCCAACAATCTTACGCTCGATACCGCGCCCATTCCGTAAGCGTCTTCTGCCGAAAGATTTATCCGAGTAGGGTGAAACGGTTTGTTCCTGCCGAAATTTAACATAAACGACAATATTAAAATGAAACAAACGATAATCGACGCAAATGCGGTAAACGACCAAATGGCTTTTCGTTTGCTTTTTGCCATTACCGCCGTATTTCCTTGACTATATACTTCCGAATTTCGTTCGGAATCATAAGGCAACAAATTTTCTGCCCGCGCAGCCATTTTGATTTTATCGAGCGGATCGGGTATAAATTGTTCGGCTTCGATTTTTAATTTTTTCTCTATATCTTTTCGTTTCATTTCAATAGCCCTCTTTTTCCAAAGCATTTCGCATTTTCAAAAGTGCGTTTTGATATTTCCAGGTAACGGTAGGGATCGGCATATCAAACATTTTTCCGATTTCTTTCCTTTTATAGCCGCAAGCGGTTACAAGCATTAAAATCGAAAACTCATCGTCGGCTAACAAGCGTTTTGCCAAGTCGATCAATTCGCCGTATGTATCGGGTTCATTCACTCCGAAAAGGGTAAGATTTTCATATTCGTCAACCGATTGTTCTCGCATACGGACTTTTTTCATATTTATAGCTTCGTTCTTTGCTATTTTAATTATCCAAGCGGAAGCGTTCGTTCCAAGCGTATAGCTTTGTATGTTTTTCAGTACACGCATATAGGTTGTTTGCATTATGTCTTCCGCAAGAGCTTTATCCCGCAAAATAGAAAGCGCCACATAGTAAACGGACTTCCGCGTCCGATTGTATATTTCATCAAACGCGGAAGCGTCTCCGTTTATAAATTTTTTTATAAATTTATCAAGTGCCACTTTTCAACTCCAAATATTCAGTATTATAATTATACCAAATTTTCGATCACTTTGTCAAACGAAAACCTTAGTCGAATACCTGTTTGCTTCCATCGTTGTAAGAATACTCGTATTGCTTATTACCGTTTTCGTCCGTGATTTCACGAATATGGAATACGCCTGTTTTTCCATCAATATTGTACTTTACTTTCATTGAAATCTTATTGTCTTTTACCTCGCGTTCCACAACGTATTTGCCTTTCGACGTGCCGCTTCTGAATTCAAGTTCGTACTCGGTTTCAACTTTGTTGTTTTTGTTCTCGGTTTCGAATTCGACTGCGGTTTGTTCTATCAATTCACCGTTCGCATAAATAGAATACACATATTCGGTTTCCGTTTCTCCGTCTTCAACGGAATGCTCCTGTTCCATTTGAATGTAAGAAGTCTTATCCGATTTATCTGCGTAAGCGCGAATTTTCAATTCCGTTTCCGACTCGCCTTTTTCGGTTTCTTCCGAACGTTCTCCTTCAAGATAATAGTCCACGCCGTCGATTACCATTACGCCGACAAGTTGATATTCATTTTCCGTTTCTTCGTCTTCGTTGGCAGCATCTTCATCCTCATCGCCGGCATCTTCATCCTCATCGGCGGAATCTTCATCATCATCGGCGGAATCCGCTTTTACGAGCGTTTCGGTATAATACATAGTATATGTTACCGTTTCGCCGTTAAAGTCTTTTCCATTGATCGTCATTTTCGTTTCGTATTCATAATTGCTGTCGGTATTGACTTCGGTAGTAGTAGAAACAACGTCGTCGCCGAGAAAACTGTCGAGCGCCGTAAAATATTCGTTAAACCTTTCTGTTTGTTCCTTTACTTCTTGTTCCGAATTATCGATAGTAGAAGACGCCGACTCAACTTTGCAAGCGCGCATTTGAGTGGTAGCACTAACCGCAGAAAAAGTTTTGACTGCACTTGAGGACATATTGTTTCCCAACAATCTCACGCTCGATACTGCACCCATTCCGTAAACATCGTTTGGTGAAGATAAACCGTTTGCCGTTCTTTCGGGATCTTCGCACGCAGCCAATGCCACAGACATTGTCATAGTTAAACATAAACCAACCAATAAAAATTTCTTTTTCACCGTTTTTTACCTCCTCGGTGTAAATTGCAGAGCTTGTTGCCCTTTCACCATATACAACAAAGCAAGAAGACGATTTGTTGGTAAAAATAAAAAATTTTTTTGATTTTAGATTATTTTACAATTTATTGACTCAGTTATCGGTAGTGAATTGTCAAACTAACGCATCGCAATAATTGATAACCTTTTCAAGAGACTCTATCATAAGTCTCTTTACCGCCCCGGACGCCGATATTTACTTTACCGAAACGCTCGATTTTTTTATTCGCCTTTGCTTTCGCCATATCGTATACCTCCTTTTGAGAATAAAAAAATAGATCCACCGATCAAGGTGAGTCTACCATTGCCTATCGGCATTAAAAAAGGCTCATCAATGACTGATGAACCTATTGTATAATATCAGGCTTTCGGATGACCGCCGATTACGATTTTATCAATAATTCCCTTCGCCGCTTTTTTACTTTTTTTCCGCCGTGATTTTTGCGCGCTCGCGCCCCGAGGATTCCCCGATTATGCGCGCTTTTTGCCGCGCACGTATACGCCCGAAACGCAAAGTTTTTCGTCAAGCGATACGAAATCCGCGTCTTTACCTCGCTCGATACTGCCCTTTTTATTCTCGATTTTCATCAGTTTTGCCTGATTGTAACTCGTGATACGGCTGGCTTCTTCTATGCTCAACCCCGCGCTAAGCACGGCAAATCGGAAGGCTTTATCCATCGTGCCGATGCTGCCTGCAAACGACGATTTATCGGGCAGTTTCGCCACGCCGTCGTCGATAATCACGCGGTTTTCAGGGCGGATCGCGCCGAGATAGCTCTCCTTCGCGTTCGTTCCCGCGGCGCGCATGGCGTCGGTGACAAGGCAGATTTTATCCTCTCCTTTCAGCCGCGACACAAGCCGCAGCAGCTCTTTCGGCACATGGCAGCCGTCGCCGATCAATTCAACGTACAATTCGTCTATTCCGTACCCCGCCTGCGTTACGCCGATATGCACTTTCTGATCCACTTTGTGGAAGCCGGAAGTTGCGCTATACAGGTGCGTTACGGAAGTGAATCCTTTTTGCGCGGCGATTTCCGCCTGCTCGTATGTGGCGGCGGTATGCCCCATCGAAAACTGCACGCCGCACGGCAGCAGCTCTTCCGCCATTTTCAGAACGCCGTTCTCTTCGGGCGCGCAGGAAATGCGGGCGATCACGTCGCTGTTTGCTTTCAGCGTTTCCGTCATTTCGTCCGTGGGCGTATAGATCAGATCGCGCCGCTGCGCGCCGCTCATTTTCGGACTGATAAACGGGCCTTCGAGATGAAGCCCGCCGCAAAGCGTTGCCGCTTCTTCGTCTTTGAGAAGCATTCTGTATACCGAAATCGTCTGCATGATTTCGCCGAATTTTGCAGACATGGTGGTGGGAAATATCGTGGTTGTGCCGTGGCGAAGGTGCGTAAACGCCGCCGTGCGCATGGCTTCCGCGCTGCCGTCCATAAAGTCCGCGCCCCCGCCGCCATGAACGTGAATATCGATAAATCCCGGCAAAAGGATATTCCCGCGCAGATCGATTTTTTCCGCGCGGGCGTAAAGTTCCGGGTTATGATCGGGAGCGGCGATTTCAAAAATTTTGCCGCCTTCTACGAAAACCGCTTTATCGGTGCAAATACCGTCTTTTAAAAGAATTTTACCGTGATAAAAGCATTGCATTTTATTTATTGTACACTCTGATTTCGGGTACGGGCGCTTGCAAAGCTTCGCGCGTGGCGTACAGCGTGGCGTTCGCGTGTCGTTGGAACAGCGAGCAAGGCACGTGGCAATCCACTTTGCCCGAAAGCACGGGGCGAAGCGCGCCCGCATTCCAATCCCGCGGCATGCACATAATCACTTTTTTCGCCATGAACATTTCTTTCATGCCCACGGTAACGCAATACTGCGGTATCGCCTTGAAATTGCCGCCCGCGTTCATAAAGCCGTTGATCGTGCGCGTTTCGCGCGATACTTTCAGTACGCGCGTCTGACGATTTAAAAATTCTTCGTTGGTGCAGGCTTCGTCCGCTTCGGGCGGTTCGTTGAAGGCGTAATGCCCGTTGATGCCTACTCCGCCGAACACCATGTCCGGCGCGCCGTACTTCTCGATCAGGCGCAGCACGTTATCGGGCTTCTCCGGATCGGGAAAATGACGGTTTTCGGGCAGGACGTTCAGTTCGTCGTCGATCTGACTGTAAAAAATTCTGTTCATGCCGCCGCGGAAAGAAAGCGGATCGTTGATGCCGATATACTTCTTGTCGTCCGTGAGATACTCGTCCATGTTGCAGAATACGCAGTTTTTCAGGCTGATACGGTATTTATTGATGAAATACGTCAGTCTGAAATACGGACCGAGCGGACCGTAAGGCACAATCATAAACGTGGTTTTGCCCTCGCGGTTGTTCTTCGCGATCGTTTCAAGCACTTCGATCGCCACTTTCCAGTACATGTCCACTTCGTGATCGCATACGTTGAGCTTGATTTTGCTGTTTTTCGTAAGCTCTTCAATCGGCATTGTGTAAATATCTTCCATTTTTACTACCTTTCCTTTCCGCGTTTTTCGCGGGGTTTTCATTTTTTAAACTGAAAACAATTTTTATTTTCGGTTTCATATTTTTCTATATTTTATCATAATTGAAAATAAATTTCAAGCGTTTGAAGCATTATTTTTAAAATTATTATCATATTCTTTTTTTTCTGCGCCTCGTCCGCTTGCATTTATAAGCGATACAAGAAAGAAAAATAATAGAGAAAATCAACTATATATACAGAATTGCAAGCGAATTTTCCGCGAAATATTGACTTGAAAAAACAAATAATGTTATACTAATAATAATCGGCGGGAACGCCGGAAATACTATGAAAGGCGGAAAGACAACATGAATATTCAACGGGGCAGAACGCTTAAAACCACGAATTTCTCAGACAACGGTTTTTTGCACGTGAATAACAGCGGTTACTACGAAAACACAACTTTTTCCACCAAAATCGATCGCCCGAAGGGGCGGGTGGATTATCACCTGATTTTAATCGAAAAAGGCACGGTGCATATTTCGCTGAACGATAAAATACTGAAATTGCAAAAAAACGATTTTTTCATCTTTGCGCCGAACACGCCGCAGCAGTATTTTTTCGAAGAAAACACGCTGTATAATTATTATTGGATTCACTTCACGGGCGTATATATTCCCACGCTTTTAAACGTATGCAAGCTGCGCACCGATACGATTTATCACGGAAACAACGCCTGCGTTTTTATTATCAAAGACGCCATCAAGCAGATCACCAGCGAATTGCAAGTAAAAAATTACAACTATGAAACCATTGCGGCGAGTATTCTTCATTCGCTGCTTGCGAAACTGCCGAGATACCTGAAAACCAACCGTTCTTCGGAAGAATTTATCAAAAACGTGATCGCTGCGTTTAATAAAGACTACGCCGCGATCAACAATATCGCTGTTTACGCGAAGAAACACGAGCTTTCGCCCACTTATTTTATCCGCATTTTCAAGCAGCACACAAGCCTTACGCCAAAGCAGTACATTTTACGGCTGCGCATGGAAAAAGCCAAAGAATTGCTCTCACTTACCGATATGAAAGTGAACGAAGTGGCGCGCGAATGCGGCTTTGAATCTCCGCTCTATTTTTCGAAACTTTTTCATAAATATTTCGGCGTGCCGCCCACGCAGTTTTCCTGACGGCACGCATTTTACACGGCTTGTATTATAACGGATTGACAGACACGGCTTTTGCGTACACCACGTTGGCGGGTTTTTCGTGCGTGGGAAGAATTTTGCAGCTATAATCGAGAAGATCGTATTCAAGTTCTTCGATTTTATCGATTCTGCCCTTGAAAAGCATGATCAGCCGTTCGCGGCAGTCCTGCAAACGGCGCACAAGTCCGCCCATACGCACGCTCTGTATTTCAAGACCGTACGGTTTATTTTCGTAAAGCCAATCTTTTTTGAAGCTCTCGTAAAACGCCTGCGTTTTTTGAATGGTAAGCGCGTAGCGGGCGATGAGTTTTTTCAGCCGCTTTTTATCGTGCGAACGGTACGCGGCGCGCGTTTGCAAGCCAAGCTCGCACTTTACAAGCATCGCTTCGTAGTACCGCTTTTTCGTGACGAAAATATTTTTGAAAGCCGTGGCTTTTTTAATCGCTTTTTCGATTTCGCCGAGCTTGATTTTGTATTTTTCGCTTTCGCCGAAATCGATCGAGGTATCGTACACTCCCGTGAAACAATCGTTGTAGAATAAATATTTATCCTTTCGAAGAAAATTCGCAGCGGCTCAATCCGCACAGCGCGCCGAGCGTTTTTTCGTATTCCGATTCGTCGTCGCCGTAATTCATGCACCCCACTTTCACAAGCGAGCCGAGCGCGGAAAACATACTCGATTCGCCCCCGTCGTCGCCCCAAAGGGTGACGATATAATTTTTTACGCCCTTTTCTTCGCACGCGGCGAACGAAGCGGACATTCTTTCGATGCCAAGCTCGTTGTCGGCTGAAAAGCGGTAGCTTGTATAGCTACTGCCCGCAAAAAATAACTCGCGCCCGAACGATAAATGCCTGTCGATATGCGTTTTATAATGCTCTTTATCGTCCGACGTGTAATCCCAATAAATCAGCCCTACGCCTTGCGGCACGGCTTCGTACAATTCTTTCGGAATGGGTTCGAGATTATAATAATCAAGATTTTTACTAAGACTGCGCAAAAACATATCGCTCCACATACACGGCTCGAAACCGTATTTCTGCGCAATTTCCACAATTTTTTCAAGGTGCTTTTTCATCAGCGAAATCGAAGGCTCGTAGCCGTGGCGCGTTAAATATTTGCCCCTGCCGATCCCCCACGCTTCGTCCATGCCGATATTGATTTTTTTGCACGTGAAACATTCTTGCAGCGTTCTGAAAATGTTTTCTATCAGCGTGTACGTGCGCTCTTCGCCCACAAACAACACGTCGTCGCTGTCGATCGCGCGATCGTACTCTTTCGCCCAATACCGAAGCGTACGAAGGTGCGCCAACGTCTGAATACACGGAATCAGTTCTATGCCGTAACGCTGCGCGTAAGCGTCAAGCTCTTTGATCTCGTCTTTCGTGTACCTGCCGCGAAGATAGCCGAAATACGGCTCGCCTTCTACTTCATAGGTATCTTCGGTATAAAGCATTAAACTATTATACCCGCAAAACGCTAAAATGCGGATAATTTTTTTCAAGGCTTTCGTATTTTTTACGGCGTTTCTCGAACAATCGATCATGGCGCAAAGCCGCTGCATTTTCGCGGTTTTATGCAAAAAAAAATGTCCGTCGCCGATGAAAAGATATTTTATGCCGGCATAGATTTCGTTTTCTTTCGTATAAAAAATTTTCGCGGCGTTTTCCGAACGCTGCACGGCAAACCGATCGGATTTTTCCGCTTCGAGCATAATACCGTCGTTGCAGACGAGCAAAGGCAAATCGTTTTCGAGATTTTTTACGTTTTCCGCAACGCCGCGCGGAAGTCTGCTCAGACAAATCTTTGTTTTTTTCATTTCACTACTCTTTTACTGCTTATACTGCTAAGTCTTTTTTTGGACCTTCAGAGATACAAAAACTTTTGTATCTCTGAAATGTCCAAAAAAATTGCCGATTTTAATTTTTAATTCGCGTTTGCGCGCACGATCTGAATGGATTGCACGTACAACTCGCCCGATGCCGTGTACGGGATAATCTGCAAGTCCGTCACCGTACACTCGGCCGCAGCCGTGTATGCATATTCCTGAAAACCTGTATTCTCGAGAATATTCGTATAAGATTTCGTTCCGTCTGCCGTCGTGACAAACGAAGCGTTTGCAGGCGAAGAGATCAGACACCATACTTTTACTACGATTTTATCGCCTGCATTCAGCGTAATCGTATCGACGTTGATCGACACGGTTTTATTGTTCGCCGAAGGCTTAATCAGCATTGCGTTCTTTTCCGCATCATAAGTTGCCGAAATGTCCGCTTCGCAAGTTGTGTAAGTGGCAATTTTTGTTGAATCGTCAAACGCAAAACCACTTTCTAACTGCGCCGCAGAAATTTTTGGACTTCTTACAACCTGAATAGAAACCACGTACAAATCCTTATTTTGCGTATAAGATTTCAACCCCACCGACGAAATAGAAATCGATTTCGTCGCCTTCCAGATAAATTCCGTGCCGTTCGCAGGTATATCCGCTATATACGTTCCGCTTAAAGAAAACCCGCCTTTGGTATCGCTCGAATACGCTATCACAATCGAATCGCCCGCTTTCAACGTGAAAGTATCCACATTGATTGCCAAACTTCCGCCCCATTGCGTTAATTTCATCGCATTTTTTTCAAGATCGTATTGCGCCGAGCCTTGCAAGCAAGTCATTTTACCCAAAACTTTTGCGGGATTATCGAACGTATAACCGGCTTCCAGCTGCGCTATCGTAAGATTTTGCGTTTTTGCCACCGCAATACAGCGCAGATAATACGTGGTATTCACATAATTGATGTACCCGATATAAACGTTATCATAATCCCGATCCGCCGTCCAAGATAAGTAAGCAAACCCTTCCGCGGTTCTTTTGATTTCCTGACTTTTTGCAACGGTATTGTCGGAATACATAATACGCAAACCGCCGCCGTTATTTGTAGAATTATAGCTATCCATCAACAAATGAACGCTTTCGCCTTTTTTCAGCGAAATCAACCCGCTAAGGCGAAGCAACCTGCTTTCGCCGCTGCCGCCCTGCGCTATCGCCATCGCGTTCTTCGTTTCATCATACGAAATCACGGTGTCGGCGCTGTTCGCTTTCACTCTGCCGATTTTTCCCGCGCCGTCGAACGAATACCCTGCGGCAAGCTCTTCTTCCGTGAGATATACAAGCCACTTCGCTTTCAGCGTTACCGTTTCGCCCGTTACCGTTTCGCCCGTTACCCTTTCGGCATACGGCACGTCGATTTTTTCCACTTTCTCGCCGGCTTCGTTGTACCAGCCGAGAAATTCCGCGCCGCTTCTTTCGGGCGTGGGCAGCTCGCTTATCGTATCGTAAGAAAATCCGTCGATCCTTTCCACCGGTATGCCGCCGTCCGTATCGAATTGATAATGATATAAGCCGATCGGCGCAACGCCTTCTTTGCCGCAGGCGCAGAACGCTTTTCTCGTCCCTTGCGCTTCGTCCGTTGCCGGCGTTACGATTTCGCCGTAAGAAGCGGTATAAGTATGATCTTCCGATGCGTTGCGCAGCTTTTCAAGCAACGCTTTCTGCTCGGCTGTGGGCGCGTTTTCCGTTTCGTCGGCAATCGCTTCTTTGATCACGTAAGTCACCGATCTTTCAAGCGTATTCGTCGAGTACACCACGTCCCCGGTCTCGGTTTGATAATACGCGCGGCACACAAATTCGTTGTGAAAATAGTTTTTCGGCACATGCACGAGCGATACGTACATATACACGTCGTTGTCCTTCACCGAATACTTGTTTTCAAAAGAGGCTACGCCGTTTTCGATAAATTTGATATGCTTTTCTTTGGCGGTGGTTTCAATCTCAGGCACGCCTTCTTTATCCACAAGCACGCCGAGATTTACCACGTTTTCTATCGCCACGTTAGAAAGCTTCACTTCGAATTTCAAACCCGTGCCTTGAGGCGCGCTTTCTGCCCCTTCGGGGTAGCGTACCGCTGCGCCGACAACTTCGATCGCCGCGCTTACTTCCGCCGTCGCGGAATTGTTTTTCATAAGCGTCGCCGCGCTTATTCCGAAGAAAAGCGACAGCGCAAACAACGCAGATACAAAAATCTTTTTCGTTTTTACACTTTTCATTAAAATTCGTCCTCCCATTCTTTCGCGCTATCGCCAAACCAACCGAAAACGTCCACAACCTTGCCATCGCCGGAAGAGGTGAGAATATCTTTCTCTTCGTCGAAAAGCACAATGCGAAGCTCGGCTTTGCCGTACTGCTTACCAGACATAAAAAATTCCTCCCATTTATTTATTTACCGTTTGCACGGTATTTTCCGTTTTAAAATGCCGCGTTATCCCCGCGAAATCCGGTTACGCAAGCAGCGTGCGCCAACTGTTCAAAAGCGCTTCCACCGTCTGAATTTGCTGGCGTTGCTTGAAGCGGACGAGATTTCCTTCCGCCGCGTAGCGTTCGAAATCGGCGATATACCCCGCGATTTCCGCATCGGAAAGCTCGCCGGAATACAACTGCATCATATGGAATATCAGCGAAGTTTTTTCAAGCTGTATTCTCTTGCGCGCCTTTTCGCCCGCTTCTTTATCTTCCATTTTTTCAACTTCCGCCAGAGCTTCGTTTAAAAGTTCCGTCATGTCCGTCAGCCACGGCTTTGTCCAATAGTCCTTGCGGGTGTAGCCGTCCGTTTCAAGCACGAGCAGCGAAAATTCTTTGTCCGCCGCCTCGTATTCCGCTTCTATTCTGCGATAATTCGCGCGCAACGCGGCAAAATACTTTTTCAGCTGCGGCGCGCCCGCCTTGTAGTACTCTTCGATAAATTCGTCGATCATCGCGTTTACGTCGCCGTTTATATCCCACATGAGCTTCGAACGCACGTAGAAACTCAGCGCGTGGAAAGGATCGCCGATCCGCCAGTCCGTTTCGGTGAAGAGATACACCGCGCCCATGTCTTTAAAAGCTTTGTAGGCGTTTTTCACGGTGTGATAATCATCGAAGAAGCAGAAGCCGCTGTAATATACCGCCGCGTACGTCCAGATAAACATGGTTGCGCCCGTGGCTTTCCAGCCCTGCATTTCGTCCATGAGCAGATTGTTGTATTTTTTATCGTTTACGTCGTGATAATGATCGAAAAAGATGGGCGCGTACAGCACGCCTACGTTTTCGTGCGCTTTCACGTCTTCGTGATAAGGCGCAAAAGTGCCGTCGGCGTTCTTCTTTACGGGCGGCATTTCCGTGTTGTGATACGCGAACGTAACCCAATAAATTTTCTTGCCCGGATACGTTTCCGCCACGTACGGATTCATGATGTCCGCCACTTTATTGATAAACTGCATCATCACGCCCGTTTCGCTGCCGAGCCGCTGCTTTTCCGCCGTGCATTTCTCGCAGGAACAGAACGTTTGCGCGTCTTCCTGACCGATCATAAAATTGTACTCGGAGTTCGTAAGCGTTTCTCTCGCAAGTCTCTTTTTGATATTTTCGCAAAGCTCGGCGATCATCGCTTCGTTTGTTAAGCACAGCTGACTTTGATCGGGATAGCTGTAATAATCGGAATGTTCTTCGAGATATACGGATTTGGGCATCAGCGTGAAATGGGTGTGCGCCCACGTGATCCAGCCCCTGCCGTGTCCGCTGCTCAGCTTCATCATTTTTTCGTACGTTAAGTTGAACGTATTCGGATTGAAATAATTGAGATCAAGGCATCTGTTAGCGAACGAAGGCACGGATTTGAGATCGAAATTTTTCAGATACACCGTTTCGGCATGGGGAATTTTAATCTCGTCGTAAGAGTAAAATTTAATGCCGAACTGATACGTTAAAAAATCGTATGCGCCGAAAAGCACCGCGTTGTTTGTGCAACCCTGAATGAAAAGATCGTCTTCCGAAGTCTTGAGATAATAGCCGTCTTCGCCAAGCTCAGAGGCCGACGCGGCGATTTCCCTTTGCGCCGCGATACTCGTATTGCCGAGCGAAATCACTTTATCGCCCGCCTGCGGCGTATAGTTTTTATCCGATTTCACGCTTAATTCCGCGTTCGTGCTTTGACGGATATAGAAAAACAGCACGTCGGAAGCTTCCTTGCATTGTTCCACGCCGTTTTCCGCGGGGTACACGATCACGTATTCGCTCGCGCCGTTTTCCACAAGCTTATAATTCGTGTTTTCCGCTTCGTAAACGGCAGAAACTTCGTCCGCTTTGATTTCCGTTGCCGAACCGGTTTCTTCCTGCGGTTTCTTTTTGCACGCGCTCATACAGCCGCAAAACGTTGCCGCCGATAATATCAAACTGATTATTCTTGTTTTTCGCATATTCTCGTCCTTCCCTGTTCTCATTTTTCCCTTGCCGCGCGCGGCTCTTTACGCGGCGCGCACGATCTTAACGGATTGCACGTACAACTCGCCGAGCTTTGCATACATCTTAAGACTAATATCGCTTACAGCCGTCTCTTCCGTTGCCGTGTAAACGTATTCTTTAAAATCCGTGCCGTCTTTTTCTTGCACCGTCATTGCGTATTTTCCGTTCAAAAGTAACCCTGTGTTGATATTGCTCAATGCGCAGATTACGATTTTATCGCCTTTATTCAGAGTAAACGCTTCAACGCTGATCGCCGCTGTAAGATTTTGCGTTCCCGTCAGCGTGATTTTCATTGCGTTCTTTTCCGCGTCGTAGCTCGCTTCAACGCCCTTATCGCAAACCGTTCTGCCGAACACTTTCGCCGGACTATCGAACGCGAAACCCTGCTCTAACTGCGAAACGGAAATTTTCGTCTGCGCGAGAATCCGCACCGAACGCACGTACAATTCGCCGAATTTCGTGTACGGCATAATTCCCATTTCCGTGACGGTGATTTTTTCGGGAACTTCCCATGCGTATTCCTTGAAATCCGTACCGTTTTTGTCCTGTAAAGTCATTTTCCACTTTCCGTTTACCCGGAAGCCGACGTTGATCGTACTAAGCGCGCTTACGATAAGCTTATCGCCTTTATTCAGGGTGACGCCGTCCACGGCGATCGATACTTCTTTGTTGGCTGCTTTCGGCGTGATTTTCATGGCGTTTTTCGCTTCGTCGTATTCAGCTGAAATCGAAGAACTGCCCGTAGCCGCGCCTTTCACGTTTCTCGCGTTGCCGAAAAGATAGCCTTCTTCGAGCTGCTCGAACGTCAACGCCCATTTCGTGGCGTCCGCAGAAGAAACCGCGCTGTTCAGCACGTGATTTTCGTTGCTGCCGATTGCCTGCATATAGTATCTTTCCGCCGCTTCGTCCGCCGCGAAATACTGCATCGTTTCGCCGCTCAGTTGCCCTTCTTCCGTGCCGTAAACATATTTTTCCGCGCGCTCGTCGATCGTCCACACCACTTTGCCGTTACGAATTTTCACATCGGGCGCGGGCAGGGCGTAAAATTCAAGCCGATCCGCTTCGTACTCGCTGTACGTATCTTCGGCTTCGCCGCGCGCCGTGCGATTTAAAAACTTACTCTCGAATATGTACGTTCTGCCGGCTTCGCAGTTTCCGATATAGTACTGCGATTCCGCGGTGACGCGGTAGCCGCCCGGCTCGTCTTCGTCCGTGCCGTACAGCTTGAATTCCACGCTCTTGCCGCCGTTTTCGATATTCAGATACCCTTCTCTATCGAAAGAAACCTGCAATTTACCGCCTTTTTTAAAGGCGAGCGGCTTGCTTTCAAGGTGGTAAACGCCCGATTTTTCATCGTAATACCCCGCGTATTTCACCGATAAATTTTCTTTATTCAGCGTGGCGGAAACGGCTTTCTGCCACTCGCCGCCGTTTTTATATTGCAGCACGCCGAGCATTTTTTCATCGAAAATCACCGCGTTTTCGCCCACCGTAAACGTTTCCACGCTCTGCTTTTTTGTGCGATAATCAAAGCGCGCCCGATCGGACGGGGCAAAATTTTCTTCATCCTGCGGGTTGGCGTACACACACACCGCGTGGCTGCCTTCGGCTTCGTTGAACGAAACGAAATTCAGCTGCGTGATTGTGCTTTCGCCGTCCGCAATCACGGTGTACGAAGCCGCACCGTCGATTTTTTCCCATTCGATCCGGTTTTCTTTCGCCGAAAGCGTCAGATCCGGCAGCTGCCGCTTGATTTTCAAAGAATTTTTCCGCACCGCGCCGTCGGTATAATACGTGCGCGTCGCCTTATCATACCCCGTTCCCTGCACGTAGTACTCGTATTCTACAACGCTGCCCTTTTCCATGCCGCCGAAATTGATATAATTGCTTTCGTTGATTTCTTTCCATTCCGTAGCGGGCGCAATCCGAAAATAAATTTTGCCGGGCTGCGGCGCAAACCGCACGGAATTTGCGAAAACTTCGGGCGCTTCTATTTCGGCGCGTTTCACGCTGTACTGCACCGAAACGGAAAAATTCGTTAGTTTTTCACCCCGCACCGTCAATTTCGCGGTGTAATCGTTTTCCGACTTGTCGTACTCGTAAGAAAGCGTATCGCCCGCGGCATATTCTCGCGCTTGCTCGCCGTTGATATACAGGGTGTACCCCGTGGCGTTCACTACGTTGTTCCAGCAAAGATTTTCTTCTTCCACGCGAAGATTTAAAAGCTTCGTCAGCTGATTTTCCACTTCTTCGGTGATTTTCACGCTCTCGTTTCCGTTCTCCGGCTTTTTCTTGCAGCCGCCGAACGCAAATACGCCGATCGCCAGCGCGCAAGCCGCGCCAAGAAACAGCAATCTCTTTTTCATGTTCACGCCCCCCTTAATACACCCTGATAACAAACGTTTCGCTGACGGCTACGTTACCGCTCGAATTCATCGCGCTGATAAAAATCGAATACACCCCTTTCGAAACGGGAATAAACGCCTTTTCGATCTTCGTAAGCGATCCGTCCGGCGCGCACACGTAAGCGTCGTAGCCGATCACGCCGTCCTTAATATCGTACACGGTAATTTCGGGCAATTCCACCCGCTCGTTCACCCGCGCTTCGCTCCTGATTTCCCCCGCGATATGAATAATCGGCTTCACATTGTACGTTACGCTCACGGCAATGCCGCCCATATACGTGTAGGCGTTGCCCGAAGCGTCTTTCGCGGTAATATTCAGCATGTATTCGCCGTAAGCGGCAAACGCATACACGATTTCTTCCGTTTCGCCGAACAAAAATTTCTTTTCAAAGCACACGCCGCCGTTTTCGTCCGTGATTTCCACCGTGATTTCGGGCAGAGAATCGAATACGTCGTATACGTACACGCGGGGAATCGTCAACCGACCGCCAAGGCCGAGCTTCGAGCCGATCTCGCCGTCCGCGTAAATCCCCGGCGACATATAATCGGCGTTATTCGAAAAATCGCCCGTCATCTGATTGTTGATATACGTGAAAGAAATCGCCGCCGCGCCCGTAACGCCTTCAAATTCGAAACGGATTTCTACGTACCGACCCGTAAACCCCGCGAGCGGCTTGCCGCTTTGCGTACCGGAAAGTCTGCCGATCAGATCGTCGTTGCTGTCGTACACTCTCGTGCCGTCGAAACTCAGCACAAAGTCCATCGGCGCGGTTTCGTGGAAGTTGCCGCGGCATTGCCCGAGATACGCCCCGTTCGCGTATACGTTCGTAACCATCGCCGTTTCATCGGGGTTTTTTAAAAGCGTGAGCTTCACGCTCTCGTTCTTCGCTTCGAACGAATTGATGTAAATATTCAGTTTTTCGAAATTATTTTCCGCCGCGGGAATGGCAAAGCGCAGGCTCAATTCGTCGAGCAGCACGCGGTTTACAAACGAAAACCCTTTCTTGTCTTCCGTCGCGGAATATTTCAGCGCGTAGTCTTCGATCGTGCGCGTTACGCCTTCGTCGGCAACGAACCTGTCGGCAAGACACTCGCTTTTCAGAATCGTCACGTCGTATTTCGCTTCGGAAATCTGCCCGTCGTATTGCGCGCCGTAAACGATTTCTACGCGTTCGCCCCGCGCCCTTTCCGGAACAAACAGCTCGTCGCTTCCGCCGCCGTATTTTTTTAGCGTTTCGCCCGTATCTTTATTGCAGATTTTAATATACGTTTCCGCCGTACCGATCTTTTCGCCGTAACGGTTTGCAAGCGAATAGCTCACCGCCGGCAGTTTGTATCTGCTGCCGTCAAGCATGTATTTTTCGAGAGCCACGGGCGTTAAAACCGCTTTTCCCGTAAACGAAACTTCGATTTCGTAATCGAAAAGATACACGTTTTTCAAAGCGTCCGAAAACTTATACGTCGCCGTGTATATGCCTTCGGCAAACGGTATAAACGCGCCGTCTTCCACACTTACGTATTCGCCGCCGAATTTCACGGAAATTTCTTTTTCCGCCGTACCGGAAACGCCGGTTGCCGCGGCTTCGGGCAATTTCGTTTTCGCAAAGAGATCCGCGCTCGCAGGGCGGGTTTTATCCAGCCGGATCGCCCCGTCTGCCACGCTTTGTTCGTCAAAAACGATCGAAACCGGTTTCGCCGCCGCGAGTACTTCGATTTCCACCGTTTTTTTTGCGCAATTGCCCACGTAGTCGAAGCCGAGATACTCGATCGTGTACTTCCCGGTGCGCGTGGGGATAAAGCCGCGATCGGAACACCCGATTTCTTCGCCGCCGGAATATACTTTCTTTACAATCGTAGTGTTGTTTTCATACATCTCGTCGTAACAGTACGCGTCGGCGAAATAAAACGCCTGCCCCGCCACGCCGTAAGGAATATTTTCTTCGTCGATATCCACTTCGATTTTCGGCGGCGCGGTATCTTTTACAATGCTTCCCGCCATCGTCTGATTATCGATCGTGAGAATCATATAATTCGCGAAATCCGCTTCCATCTCGGCGGTTTCCACCGAAAGCCGCGCGAAATCGCCTTCAAACCCTTCCCAGATCGCGCTTTTCGTAGATCCCATGTCCGCTTGCAGATCCATGTCCAGCACTTTGATTCTGCCGTTTTCGCTGTACCCTTTTTCGGCGAGCGCGCCCGACCAATCGTACACGTTACCCACGTACACTGCTTTTTCCGCGTTGTCGTAGTAGAATTTCACCGTGTTCGATACCGAATGATTGTTGATGGCGTTGCGCCCGTCGAACGCACATTCGGGCGTTGTGCCGTGCTGCGCGTCGGTGGTGTTTGAAGAAGATACTTCGTAATTTACCTTGTCGCCGTCCTTTTTCGAAGCAATTTTATATGAAGTGCCGCGATACTGAGAAACGGTGTTCGTTTTCACCGAAACCACACCGAGTCCGCTCTGCCCCCACGGGTAATTGACGAGCGAAATTTCGAAGTAGCAGCCGGGGTTGTTCCAGTCTTCGAAGCGGATGAGAAACTGCTTCAATTCAACGCTGCCGCTCTCTTCGGGCGTAATCTGCATTTCAAAAAGCAGATCTTCTTTCGTGTTGTCCGAAATGTCGATCGGCTTTTCGTATTTCACTTTTTTCGCGTTTTTCGAGCGCACGGCAACGCCGTTTCTCGCTTCTTCCACATACGAAGGCGTTGTCTGATTGCTTTTCACGCTCACGCCGCTTTCCACCGAAAACAGCGAAGCTACCGGAATAAAGCCGGACTGCGTTTCGCTCTGCGCCCCGCCGACGATTTCGCCGTTTGCGCCGCGTTGACGCGCCGAAAGAATCGCTTCGCCGAGCCTTCCGCCGCCCGCAAGCGCAATCGCCGTTCCCGCGCTGATCGTAAGCGCGGCAGCCAAAGCCGGTATTAAAAATTTTTTATGCTTTTTCTTCATGATATTTCCTCCTTTCGCGTTTCGGGCGGGTTTTTCAGCCTTTCACGCCGCCTACCACAAGATTGCCCATGATTTTCTTTTTCAGGCATACGAATATAATCACGATGGGGATCATCGAAAGCACCACCGCCGAAAGCTGCACGGGAATCTGCGATACGTAAGAATCCGAGCTGCTCTTGAAAATCCATAAGCCGTAAGCGAGCGTGGGGCGCGAAGGCAGATACATCAGCGGCGTATTGAAATCGTTCCACGCGGCGATGAAATTCAGGATATAAATGCCCACCATCGTGGTCATCACCATGCGGAAATTGATGCTGAACATCACCCGCGCTTCCGAAGCGCCGTCGATTTTCGCCGCTTCCGAAAGGGAATCGGGTACTGCGCCGAAGCACCCGGTAAGCACTAAAAAGTACGTGCCGCCGAAACCCGCATGCGTGATTAAAATGCCGATCAGGCTATCGTAAATTTTTAATTTTTTATACAGCAGCAAGGTGGCGGGCGTAGTGCCTACCAGCGGAATAAACATCGTTACGATCACCACGCCGTAAATAATTTTCGTGAGCGGCGATTTGAATTTGGCGCAGATATACGCCGTGCAGGCATTGATGAAAAGTCCGGGCAGCGGCGAAAGCAACGCGTAGGATAAACCGTTGTAAAATAAGCCGAGAAAATAGATTTTTTCCGCCGAAGAAGGCAGCTGCACAAAAAGTTTGTTGTATGCCGTTACGTAGTTTTCGAAAGACAAGGGAATATCTTTCAGCGCAAACGGAAACAACTCGAACATCATCGGATTTTTCAGCGAAGAAAGCACGAGCCACCCGCCTAAAAACAGCAGAGAGAATACGTACAGCCACATCACGATATACAAAATCAGCACCGTGGGGTTTTTCAAAAGCGCGATCCGCGCAAGCCGCTCTCTCTTTTTCGCGCTTTTCGCAAGCGCTTTCTTTTTCGTTTGTTCTTTCATCTCATCCCTCCCGCGGTCCGAATTTATTCAGGCAGTAGCGCAAGCCGAAGGTGAGCGGCGTGGCGATCAGCGAAATCACAAGTCCCATCGCCGATACGAAAGGATAATCCGCAAGCGAAGCGTTTTCGCCGATGACTTTCGTAAAAAGAATATAGCCGATCGTCTGCACGTAGTCGGGTGCGTCGTACTTATAGAAGAGAAGCACCGCGCCGCTGCCCGTGAAAATCGCGCAGAAACCCGTTACGAGATACACCGAAATCAGCGGATACGTGGCGGGAAGCACCACGTGCCAGAGTTCCCTCATCGTGCCGCAGCCGTCGATTTTGCAGGCGTCCTGCAAGCCTTCGCCTACGTTGGACATCTGCCCCACGTATAAAATCATGCCGCTTGCAAACGAATTCCAGAGCGCGTAGATTAAAAGCACGTTGAAAGCCGAAGCCGGCGTTCTGAGAAGAATCGGCAATTCCTGCCCCGTAAGGTTCGCATAGATCGAAGGCAACGCCCATTCCACGAAATACCCGAACATCAAAGACATAGCGGTGCTTGCGAAAATGCTCGGCAGGAAAAACGCCACCGTAAGAAAGCCGGAAAGCGGCACTTTCTTAATGATGAAATACGAACACAGAATACTGATCGGCATGCTGATAAACGTTTCCACCGCGTACAGGCGAAGCGTGCGCCCCCACGAATTGAGATACGTGGGATTCTTGGCAAGCTCTCTGAAAAACAATTTGAAATTATCGAAAAGATGCGCGCCTTTTAAAAACGTATACGTTGCCGTAGAAGAATCGTACTGCTTGAACGCCAGCGAAAACGACGAAAACGATACGCCGAAATAAAAAATCAGTTTATGTATTATCGGCCACGCAAGCACGCACAATACGAAGATCCATTCCCTTCTTTTCGCGCGGCGGAAGCCTTTGCGGCTCTCCTTCGATTTTTTTGTGCTATCCATAAAACGCTTTCCTCCGCCCTACGCCGTTATTTCTTCACCAGATCCGTCCAGAGCAGGCTGTAAATCTCTTTCATGCCGTTAAAATAATCTTCCGCGCTTTTTCCCGGATAGGAATAGAACGTGGTGAACGGGCAGGAAACTTCGTCTTTGCCGCCGTTTACGCAGTTGGAAGAATAGAAGTACGGATAGTGCTTGCCCTGTCTGTTTTTGAATACGTCGGAAAGTCGGTCTTCTTTGTTTTTGATGATTTTATCCGATTTGAAAATGTCGTAGATATTCCGCGCGTAGTAAGAAAGTCCGGCGTATTCTTCTTCGGATAAGTCGTAATCGTAGGCAAGTCCGATACCCGTCGTCACGTTGTAAGCGCGAAGTGCTTTATCGGTGCAGAAATATTTCAGGAATTTCTTCGCGAGATCCTGTTTTGAAGAATATTTGGGGATAAACGCCGTGCTGTTGGATGTGAGAATGGCTTTCTGCGATTTATCTTCCGCCACGGAAGCGTTTAAGCGCGGAGCGAGCATCGCGCCGAATCTGCGCGTTTTGTAAGCGTATTTTTCGTTGCCGTTGCCCTTCGACATTTCTTCGAACATCGAAAGCGCTTCGTTCTCCCACCACGAGCCTTCAAGAATCATCGCGATGCGCTTATTCGTTTTCACGCTGAGCAGAAATTCGTTTTGCGCCTTGATCTGATTCTGCGTGGTTTTGAAAGCATTGCCGCTATAATAGCCGTTGTTTTGATTTACAAGCTCGGCGGTGAGTTTCAAAGCTTCGAGCGCGCCTTTCGAATCCGCCGTAAGATAGCCGTTTTCCGCGCCGATATTCACCGTTTCGCCCGCGCCGTTCACCAGGCTGCCCGTCAGCGATTTATACGCCCGTGCGCGCGCCGCGTTATCGAAAGAATAATCGAGATTGAATACGAAAGCGTTCATATAATTCGGGTACTGCCCCGCCCACGTGTACGGCGTAACGCCCCGCGCCTTAATTCTTTGCAGCAGCGCTTTGTATTCGCTTTCGGTTACGGGCAAGCCGTCGTCGTATGTACCGCTTACGCCGTCCGCCCCTGCGGATTTCGCGCCTTTGCCCGTCCATTTCAGATTGCCTTCGGTGCTTTCCGCCGAAATGAAAAATTCTCTTTCTTCAAATAAGTCCACGTCATAGCAGGATAAGCCGAAGTGCGTTTGCGTGGTGGGGATATAATAGATTTTCCCGTCCAGCGCCCAGTAGCCCTGTTCCAGAAAATACGGCTGCATTTTTTCGCGGATCGTAGCCGTTTCGCCGAAGCCGATCGGCTCATTGATAAACTCGTCGAGCGCGATGATCATATCGCCGTTTACGATTTCTTCGCGCGGCGTGGCGGTGAAATACACGTCGTAATTATAGCTGCTCATTTTGGAATACAGCGTGTAGCCGGTGATTTCGTCTTTCAGATTGTTGATCACGATCTGCACGCCCTTTTTGCCTTCTTCGAAAATTTCGTCTTTACACTCTTCTTCGAAGGCTTTTTTCATTTTTTCGATCCACACATGCCCCGCGCCGCCGTCGTAATTCGCCACGTACAGCTGCGTTTTCGTGGCGTCGATTTCTTCCGTGGCGGCGTCGCCGTCCTTTCTTGCGCAGCCGGCCGCGCTTACGCCCGCCGAAACGCCGATGAGCGTTGCCGCAAAAACCGAAAAGATTTTTTTTCTGATCATCTTCATCAATTCTCCTTAAAATTAAAATTAAATTTTTAATTTTCTTTATTTTACATAAATCCCGGGCATAAGTAAATAGATAAAATCAACGATATGGCGATAATTTCCTAAAAAATTTTAATTTTCTTTATTTTACATAAA